>Ga0326728_10001851_pt1 | contig 72910 bp, 65 predicted proteins | sample MB3enrmetagenome_FD_207602 | JGI IMG/M metagenome (GOLD analysis project Ga0326728, IMG submission 207602) | Lab enriched peat soil microbial communities from McLean, Ithaca, NY, United States - MB31MN | ecosystem: Environmental > Terrestrial > Soil > Wetlands > Peat | place: USA: New York...
CGTGTAACCATCGGTCTTCGCGTTCATGTCCAGGTGCGCGGCCTCGGCCTTGTCGAGCCAGGCCAGCCACGCCAGCCACAGCCCGCCCAGATCGGCCAGGTTTTCGCCCAGCGTCAGCTTGCCGTTCAGGTGAACGCCGGGCACGGCCTCGATGGCGCCGTACTGGCTGACCATGCAATCGGCGCGCTCGTTGAACTTGCGCTCGTCGTCCGCGGTCCACCAGTTCTTCAGGTTGCCGTCCTTGTCGAACTGCCGGCCCTGGTCGTCGAAGCCGTGCGTCAGCTCGTGGCCGATGGTCGAGCCCATATCGCCGTAGTTGGCCGCGTCGTCTTCCTTGCCGCTGAAAAACGGCGGCTGCAGGTATCCGGCGGGAAAGTTGACGTTGTTCATCTGCGGATCGTAGTAAGCATTCACGGTGGGCGGCGTCATCTCCCACTCGCCCTTGTCCACCGGCTTGCCGATCTTGGCCAGGTCTCGCGCAAACTCGAACTCATGCGCCCGCATCTGGTTGCCCAGCGCATCGCCGCGCACGATTTCGAGCTTGGAGTAGTCGCGCCACTTGTCCGGATAGCCAACCTTGTTCATCACCGAGCGCAGCTTTTCTCTGGCCTTCACCTTGGTCTCGGCGCTCATCCAGTCCAGCGAGGCAATGTCCTTGTCCATCGCCTGCTCGATGGTCAGCGTCATCTCCAGCGCACGCTGCTTTTCGGCGGGCGGAAAGTACTTGGCCACGTAAACCTGGCCCAGCGCCTCGCCCAGTTCGGAATCCACGCGTCTGGTGCAGCGCTTCCACCGCTCCTGCTGCTTCTCCGCGCCGTTCAGAATGTGCGCATAGAAGTTCCAGTTCTCATGGTCGAAGCTCTCCGGCAGGCTGGTGCCGGCGTAAGCATGCAAGAGCTGCCAGCGCAGATAGACTTTGATCTGATCGATAGGCGTATCCGCAACCAGGCTATTGAATTCCGCAAAGAACTTCGGCTCGTTATCGTTCACCTTGCCCGCGGCGGGCGCGCGAGCGGCGGCAATGTAATCGCCCAGCGGAAAATGCGCCAGCTCCTTGGTGAAACTGGCTACGTCGGTGGGGTGATTGAGATTTTGCGGATCGCGCTGCTCGGTGATGGTCAGCGTAGCCTTGGCCAGCCGCGTCTCGATGGCCATCACGGTCTCGGCGTCTCTGGCGGCCTGCGCCTCCGGCTCGCCCGCCAGCGCCAGTATCCTGGCCACGTGGGCCACGTACTGTTGCCGCTGTTCCACGCTCTTGACGTCGGTCCGCGTGTAGTAGTCGCGCTCCGGCAAACCCAGGCCGCCCGACCCATAGGCAGCGATCATCGAGCTTGAGTCGGCATAGTCCTGGCTCGATCCCATGCCGAAGAACGCATTTACGCCGATGGAGTGCAGATGCGCCACCAGCGCAGGCAGCTCGGCCGGCGACTGGAGCGCGGCAATCCGGTCCAGTTCCGGCTGGAGCGGCGCGAGGCCCAGCCGGTTCACCGTCGCCGTGTCCATGCAGCTGGCATACTCGTCGCCGATCTTCTGTTCGTTCGCCGTGCGCGGGATTCCGCTGGCGCCGCCAGCCGCCGCGGGCGCGGCCGCTTCTTCCAGAATCTGGCGCAGATGCAGCCGGTTCAGCTCATACAGCTCCGTGAAACGGCCATACGCAATCTGGTCGGCGGGCAGCGGATTGCGCTTGAACCAGCCATTGCAACTGAAGCGATAGAAGTTGTCGCAGGGGTCCACCGTGGTATCGATCAGCGAAGGATCGAAGACCCGCAACTCCGATGCGGCAGGGGGCGCGGTTGCGGGCGAGGCGGCCAATGGCGTGGCAGGGGCGGCGGTTTGGCAAAGCGCCGGAACCGCAGCCAAAGCCGCGGTCAAAGCGGCCGTAAGGGCGACAGAGGAAACGGAACGTGCGGCGGTCAAGCGAAACATGCCGACACTTTACCAGATTCCTCGCTCCGCCGAAAGCGGCCTTTCGCAACTCCACGCCGGTTACAATAGGCACGCAGAGGAAAAACCCTCCAAGGAGCAACCCAAGTGGCGCAACGCACCCTCAGCATCGTCAAGCCGGACGCGGTTCGGAAAGGTTTTACCGGAGCCATTCTCACTGAGATCGACAAGGCCGGCTTCCGGATCGTGGCCATCAAAAGGCAGTCCATCTCCAAGAGGCAGGCCGAGGGCTTCTATCAAGTCCACGCCGGCAAGCCGTTCTTCGACGGGCTCTGCGCGTTCATGTCTTCCGGCCCGCTGGTTCTGATGGTCCTGGAGAAGGAGAATGCGATCGCCGACCTGCGCAAGCTGATGGGCGCCACCAATCCCGCCAACGCTGAAGAGGGAACCATCCGCAGGAAGTTCGCCGGCTCGATGACGGAGAACGCCATCCACGGCTCCGACGCCGAAGACACCGCCGCATTCGAGATCGGATATTGGTTTGCCGGGTACGAGCTGATCTAGTCTTGAGTCGGGAGGAGGTAATCGGATGTTTCCAAGGTACATCGTGTTCTTCGCCCTCATGGCAACCTGCCTCTCTGGCCAACTCCCTGGCCAGGCATCGCACGAAGTCAGCCTTGATTCAGTCGGCAAGCTGGAACTGCACAATGTGAAGGCTGATCTCCTGACCTATCGCGGTGTTGCGGCAATGCGCATCACGGACTCCGCGGATCCCAATGGCGGGGATGTGGAACGGCTGGCGATCGTGCGAGGGACATCTTTCCAGGACGGCATGATCGAAGTTGCAGTAGCCGGTGACACAGCGCCAAATGCACCTCCAGAGCAACGCGGATTCGTTGGGATCGCCTTCCGCGTGGCAGATGGTTCGCATTTCGAGTGTTTCTATATTCGACCAAAAAATGGGCGCTCGGACGATCAGGTCCAGCGCAACCACTCCGCCCAGTATGTCTCAACCCCGGGATTCCCATGGTACAAGCTCCGCAGCGAGAATCCCGGCAAGTATGAGTCTTATGTGGATCTGGTTCCCGGCCAGTGGACAAATCTCAAAATTCAGGTAGCGGGGCAGACTGCCAGGCTTTACGTCAACGGGGCCGAGCAGCCAACTCTGATTGTTGACGGCCTCAAACAGCCGGCGTTGAAAGGCGGAATCGCGCTCTGGGTTGGACCGGGAACGATAGCTCATTTTGCCGGTTTGAAGATTGCACCCTGAGACTGGACCTTGCGCAAGGGGAGGGCGCTCAATCCTTACCGTACTCACTTCACGGCAAGAGCGGAGCGAACAAGACTGAGTTGATTCAGCCCCCGAAGGGATGCTGGATGCGCGACAGACAATTGTGCAGGGTCTCCCTACAATGCTTTCCTGAGCTTCTTCCTGTACTTCTGAAACGCATCGCGGCCCGCTTTCGTCAGGCTCAGCAGCGTTTGCGGTACCTTTCCGCGATAGGTCTTCTCCACCTCGACGTATCCCGCCTCCTCCAGCCGGGAGAGATGGCTCGATAGCGTGCCCTTGTTCATTTCGGTCTCGTGTTGCAGATAAAGGAAGTCGCATTGGTCGACTGCGAACAAAAGGGCGACAATCATGAGCCGTCCCGGCTCGTGAATCACGCGATCGAGCTCACTGAACGTCTGGATTTCCCGGTTCATAGGCCTCCTTTGCTGGAGCCTGCGTATGGCGCAGATAGAGCCAAAAAGTGATGCCGCCCGAAAGCAGAAAGATCGCGCCCAAAAACATCAAGCAAAGCAGAAAAGCCCCAATGTTTCCGGGAAGAAGCCCGGTAATCGCCCATGAGTTGGGGGCCAGCATAGCGGTCAGGTCCGCCGGAAGAGCCGCAATCGCCATGGAGCCGAGGAGAATCGACGCGGGTACTGCCCATTTCCAACCGACAGCGTTCGAGCGAACCGTCCTGGTGATGCCGAAAGCGTAGCTCGCCGAAACAAGACAGCCAACCACGGCGGGGAAGGCGGATGTCGCAATCCAGTGCGCGCGGACAGCAAGGAAGACGCCCGCTGAAACCGCTGCCGCCGCAACGAATGCGACGGTCAGTACCGCGATCAGCGGCCATTTTGAGTCGTGTGTCCGGTATTTGACGAATCCTGTGCGCGGATAGGTGATGTGCTTCTTGATCTCCCTGGTCCCGATGTAGCTGATCAGCACCATCAGCCCAACCCAGACGAACAGCATATACATCCGGTTCCAGATGGAGTGCTCGGCCGTATTTACCTGCAACCAAATGAGCAGCGCGAAGCCCAGGCACATGAAGCCGAGGTTCAGCTCGCCCACGCCGTCGATGTTCTCGTAGGCCCTGGGCCGGTTCAAAAGACTGTCGATTTGATCCATGTTCGTTCCTCCACGATCGCCAAAGGCATGCTGCCGCTGCGCATCGCCAATTTGGCAGCGCCGGCCTGCGATTTCATATGCTAACTAGTTTGTATAACCAACTAGTTTTTGTCAACAACTTTTCTTGTTTGCCAGTCTTCTGCCTCATCGCGACGACTCGCGCGCGCAGCTTGCTTGCGCAGTTCGAGGAGGCCGCTTTCAAGTGCGAGACGCGCTTTTTTCGACCTCGCTTCCGGCCCGGAGATTCACCCGGTTTCGCGGCTCGCGAATACCGGCTCCGCGGCAGCCAAGGCTGCGCGCGAACAGAAGATCGCTTCAACCCTTGGGCTCGAAAACGATTTGCCGGCGGCAGTTGGGCGCTGGGCGGAGCGCTCCGCCCGGTTGCAGACACTACACTATGAGCAGCTTATGGCCGCAGCGAAGCCAAGCACGGATACCATCGCCGCCATCTCCACGCCGCCGGGCCGCGGCGGCATCGGAATCGTGCGCCTCAGCGGACCCGAGGCCGGATCGATCGCCGCGCAACTGGTGAGCCTGCGCCAGCCGCTGGAGCACGCGCGGGCGCGCCTGGCCAATGTGCTGGATGCGGAAGGCGGGGTTGGGCACGGCGAGGCCGTCCGCATCGACGAGGCGCTGGTGACCTGGTTTGCCGCTCCCAACTCGTATACCGCCGAGGATGTGGTGGAGATTACCGCGCACGGGTCGCCGGTGGTGCTGGAGCTGCTGCTGCGCCGCTCCCTCGAACTGGGCGCGCGGCTGGCCGAGCCGGGCGAGTTCACCCAGCGCGCCTTTCTGGCCGGGCGGCTCGATCTGACCCAGGCCGAGGCGGTGCGCGACCTGATCGAGGCGCAGACGCTGACCCAGGCGCGCCAGGCCGCAAGCCAGATGGGCGGAGCGCTCAGCCGGCGCCTGCAGCCTGTCAAGCAGGCGCTGGTGGAGCTGATTGCGCTGCTCGAAGCCGGTATCGACTTCGCCGAGGACGATGTGGACGTGACTCCTGCGGATGAGATTGCCCGGCGGATCGGCGAGCTCACCCCTGCCCTCACGGCGCTTGCGGTTTCCTTTGGCCGCGGGCGCATCGTCCACGACGGGCTGACTCTGGCCATTGTGGGCCGCCCCAACGTGGGCAAGAGTTCGCTCTTCAACCGGCTTGTGGAGCGTGAACGGGCGATCGTGACGGCCACTCCCGGCACCACCCGCGACACGGTAACGGAGCGGATCTCCCTGGATGGGATTCCGCTGGAGCTGGTGGATACGGCCGGACTGCGGGAGAGTCTGGAAGAGGCTGAGCAACTGGGCATTGCCCGCAGCCGCGAGGCGCTGGCGGACGCCGCGCTGGTGCTGGTGGTGCTGGATGCGACCCAGCCGCTCCACGAAGAGGAGCACCGGCTGCTCGCGGCCGTCCAGGGACGCCCCGCGCTGATTGCCGTGAACAAGTGCGACCTGGCGCCCGCAGCCGAGGCGGCCGATGAGGTTGGCGGCGTGCGCGCGCTGCGGACTTCCGCGTTGACAGGCGAGGGAATTCCGGTGCTGCGGGAGCGGATTCTGGCTCTGGCGACCGGCGGAGCGGCCTCGGAGCCGGGGATGCTGACCAACCTGCGTCACCACCAGGCGATTACCACGGCAATTGCGGCGCTGAGCGACGCGGCGCAGGCCAACGCCAACGCCATTCCCCACGAGATGATTCTGCTGGACCTCTACCGCGCTCTATGGGCGCTCGACTCGCTGACCGGCCAGACCACGTCCGAAGACATTCTGAACTTAATTTTCTCAACATTTTGCATCGGAAAATAGCCGGAATTGACTGCATTGGCGCCTTACCCGTGAAGCGGATGCGGCGCGGCTGCCTTGGCGTTGGCGGCTTCCATCATGATGCAAAAGGACTGACCCTCCGTGGAAGTTCCGGGGCGGTCGAAGTTGGGCGCGCCGCAAACGCCCTGGACGTAACCGTAGGCGTCCATCTTGGCGCGGGCGGCATCGCGCATACTGTCTGCCTGAGCCCAGTAAGCGCGGGAAGCCAACCGGCCGCGAGCCCTTCATAAATAGCAAATGCCAGCATCTGGGAGAGGTTGGTTTCAACAAAGGTCGCCGGCTGGTCAACCACGTTGTGAAAGAGGCCGTCCGGACGCCGATGCTGGAGGCAGCCGTCCACGATCTTGCGGGCGAAGTCGGCCAGGCGCTCCCGGTCGTGGCTGCGGTCGCGCGGCAGGCTGCGGATCACGCGCGCCAGGCCCGCGGCTGCCCAGCCGTTACTGCCGCCCCAGAAGTTGGGGTCCGCGAACTGCCGCTTGCCCTCGTCCCAAATGTGCGCCAGCAGCTTCTTCTCCGGGTTCCAAAGGCGCTGCCGGTAGCCCTCGATCTGCGCCAGCGCTTCGTCATGAAAGCCCATCGCGGCCAGAAACGGGGGCGCGCCATTGAGCCCATCCGACCACATCTCCGGCGCGTTGAAGGTATGGTAGAGAATTCCCTCCGGGCTGCGCGGCGCCTTGTTTCGTATCCAGTCGAGCAGCCCGTCGACGGCCTGGCGGATCCCGGCGTCGCCGGTCCACTCGGCTGCCTGTGCGTAGGCTGGGCCGCCCATCGCGGGATCGGTGGGGCTGCCGGAGACCACCACGCCTAGGCGCCCGTCCGGCGTCCGCTGGACGATGGCCGCCTTGGTAAGAAGAATGACCCGCTCGCGGTCGCCGGCTTCGACCAGCGCCTGCGCAAAGATGCCCTGCTCCCAGTCGCGGCGCTGCATGGCCATGGCTGCCGCCTTAGCCCGCTCGATGCGGCGCGGGCTTTCGGAGGAGCGATCGGAGCTTTCGCCGGCCGGGCCGCGCGCAGCCTGAGCCGCCGCGCCTGGAATGGCAGCTAATGGAGCCGAGACGAAGGGAGCGCTGAGCGCCGCGGCGGCATGCAGAAACGAGCGCCGATTCATCGCTAAACCTCACAGGGGGTTAGGGAGTCTTGCTTGCAGCCTGCTTGTCGCCGGTCAGGCTGCGGATAATCTCCACCTCGCGCTGTCGGTAAGGCGTTCCGTCGGGGTGGAACACATCGTGGAACCAGATAATAGGCTGGCGGTCGGTATAGGGATGCTGCCACGAGTCCCAGGGCAGGTAGGTCTGGCTCTTGCCGGCCACCAGGCCCCAGTTAATGGCCGCGACGCGGTGCTGGCGGGCGATGGGCAGGACGGTGTCGAAGGTGCTGCCGGCGCCGCGGGCCATGTATTCCGTGCAGATAAGCGGGCGGTGGAATTGTTCCAGGAGTTTCACGTGCTGCTCGAAGTCCTCGGGCCAGCCGTAGTTGTGGAAGCTGAGAATGTCGGACTGCTCAACCTGGACGCGGGCCAGGGGCGGCATAGCGGCCAGCGAGGTCCAGTCGCCGTGCCAGAGTCCGCTGGTGAGCGGCTGCGTGGGGTGTGCGGCGCGCGCCCAGGCAAAGACCTGCGGCAGGAGGCCGAGAATGATTTCATTCTTGTTCCTGGGATCGCCCTTGGCATAGGAGTCGTCGTTGCCGTTGTCCGGCTCGTTCCAAATGTCCCAGGCGAGGATGCGGGGATCGTTGGCGAAGGCGCCCACCACGCCCTTGACGTAGCTCTCGAGCCGCGGGTGTTGCCGGGGATCGGAGAGAATCTCAGTGCCGGGGGCCTGCACCCAGCCGGAGTTGTGCACGCCGGGTAAAGGTGCGTGCTGCGGCCCAAGTTTGGGGTGCGGATCCCAGCAGGAGTCGAAGAGCACAAAGACGGGACGGATGTGGTGGCGAGCGGCAATGGCCAGGAAGAGGTCGATCCGTTGCTCGAAGCCCTTGGGATCCTGCTCCCAGACCAGACTGTGGAGAAAGACGCGCATGGTGTTCATTCCGATGCCTTCCGCCCAACCCAGCTCACGGTCGATTGTCGTAGGGTCGAAGGTGTCGGCCTGCCACATCTCCAACTGATTGATGGCCGTGGAGGGCAAGAAGTTGGCGCCCACCGGCCAGGGCTGTTGGGCGTACCAGGCGTTGGCCTGGGCCTCGGTCCAGCGCTGGGGAGCGGGCGGGGCTTGCTGCGCGTGAAGATTGGGGATGACGGCCAGCAGAAGCGCCAGAGCGGAGAGCCTGCGCCAGGATTTGCGGAAAGACAGGTTCATCGCGGCTCCTTTAATGAGCGGAAGGAGCATTCTATCTCGTTGGCGCTGAGGTCGTCGTCCCGGCGGGTTGGGCGCGGAACTTAGGCGGCGCATCGCTGCCGCTCACTGTGGGTTCCAGGCTCGGGTATTGGGATCCTCTGGCGCGGCGAATTTTGCCGCAAGGGTCTAGAATGCTTATGCAAGCCACTCGATCAGTCCGAGCCTTGCCCCCGAGGGAAGCCGCATGCTGCGCACGCTTCGGCTGCAAAACTATAGGTGTTTTGCCGACCACACCGTCAGCCTCTTGCCTAGCACTGTCATTGTCGGTAAGAACAATGCGGGAAAGAGCACCATTGTCGAGGCGCTCCATTTGGTTGCAGCTGTCGTGAATCGGAAGGCCGCGAACTTCGTTTTGCCGCCACAGCACCTTGACATTCCACGATTTCGCCGGGGAATCGTGCCGAAGACTGCCCACCTCGGGATTAACTTCTCCACGATCTTTCACCGTTATAGCGAGCCCCCTGCAATAATTACCGCGTCGTTTAAGGGAGGGGCCACGGCCAAGATCTATGTGCATAAAGATGGAGTATTTGCTACTCTGAGCCGAGGAGACGAGGAGATAAGATCAGCTTTGGCGATCAATGCTGCCAGTATCCCAGGTATCCACATCCTTCCCCAAGTCTGGCCTTTGCAACCGGAAGAGACTTACTTGACCGACAGTTATGTAAGTGAAAACTACTACACGCGGCTCTCTTCGAGGCATTTCCGAAACCAGATTTATCGCGAGCCAGAGAACTTCAACCGCTTCAAAGAGCTTGCGGAGAGTACTTGGCATGGTTTGCGCTTAGAACGCGTTCAAAACAATCGGAACAATCTCACCATGCTCGTCACCGACGGTGATTTTGCCGCCGAGGTCGGCTGGATGGGTCATGGTCTACAAATGTGGCTGCAGACTATGTGGTTCGTTGCGAAAACACCAGTTCAATCTTCGGTGGTTCTCGATGAGCCGGATGTCTACATGCATCCTGATTTGCAGAGAAAGTTATATCGGCTGGTTAGGACGCGCTTCGCTCAATCCATCATAGCGACGCATAGCGTCGAGATCATGGCCGAAGCTGACCCGGACAGCATTCTCGTGGTCAACAACAAGCAGGCACGCTCCGAATACGCCGATAGCGAGCCAGCTGTGCAACTCCTCGTGGATCGTCTCGGCGGAATCCACAATGTCCACCTGGCTCGCCTCTGGAACGCCCGCAGGGTGCTTCTTCTTGAAGGTAAAGACCTCTCCTTTCTCAGGGCCTTCCACGCGATCCTCTGTCCAAATTCCGAGACGCCACTGGACGCTCTCCCGAACCTTTCGATTGGCGGCTGGGGTGGTTGGGGATACGCGATTGGATCAAACATGGCCTTAAGAAACACTGTCGGCGACCAGATCACAACGTACTGTATCCTCGACAGCGATTACCATACGCATCAAGAGATTGAGGAACGCTATCGCCAAGCGATTGACCGAGGGATCCATCTGCACATTTGGCGATGGAAGGAAATCGAGAATTACCTCTTGAGCCCAGCAGTTATTGCCCGGATTATCAAACGACGTGCGAAAACCGAATACCCAAATGAGGAAGAGATTCGTACATTTCTTCTGTGCGCGTGTGAAGAGGAGAAGGACGTTGTATTAGACGGTCTGGCAACCAACCAGGACCGAAGTCTCGGCCGCAGCGGCGCAAATCGGATCGCTCGTGGTTACCTTGCTCAGCATTGGGAGGCCGAGCGACTATTCCTTGTCGGTGGCAAGGCGCTGTTAGCGCGACTTAATAACTGGACACAGGAGGCATACGGAGTCAGTGTGGGCGCCATGGCGATTGCCAAAGCATTCCGTCCGAACGAACTTCCCGATGAGGTGCGCGCAATTATAACCGCCATAGAGGAGGGGGATTCCTTCCCCGGCCTGCAATAAACAGCTCTGTACGGGACAATATGCAGAGCGCTCCTGTTCATGGGCTTCCAAGGAGGGCAGAGCCTAAGGCAACGCAGTGAGGCTTGTCCCCCGCATGGCTCACTCTCCCGCCAACTGCTCGAGCAGCGTGTCGAAGTCTTCCAGGCGGGCGTACTCGATGATCACTTTCCCGCGGCCGTTGCGGTCCTCGATGTGAACCTTGAGGCCGAGGGCGCGCTGGAGCCGCTGCTGGACATCGCGGACGTTGGGATCGATGGGCTGCTCTGGCTTCTTATCCTTCTTGGCAGCGCGGTCGGGGTGCATGAGGCCCTGGACGTAGGTCTCTGTCTGGCGAACAGAAAGCGAAAGATCGACGACTCGCTTCGCCGCCTTCTCGATCTCCTCGGCGTGTTCAAAGGCCAGCAGCGTGCGGGCGTGGCCAAAGCTGAGCTCACCGGCCTCTACGCGGGCCTGCACCGAGGCCGGCAAGCGCAGCAGGCGCAGGAAGTTGGCCACCGAGGCGCGGTCCTTGCCGGTGCGCACAGCCATTTGTTCCTGGGTCATGTGGAATTCGCGGGAGAGGCGGTCGAAGGCGCGCGCCTGCTCCATCGGGTTGAGGTCGGCGCGCTGGAGGTTCTCGACGATGGTGATCTCCATCGCCTGCTCGTCGGAGACCTGGCGCAGGATGGCGGGGATGGTTTGCTTGCCGGCAAGATGTGAGGCGCGCCAGCGGCGTTCCCCGGCAATGAGCTGGAAGCGGCCGTTGGCGAGCGGGCGCACCAGCACCGGCTGAACGACTCCGTTGGATGTGATGGAGGCGGCCAGCTCAGCCAGTTGCTCCTCATTCACGTGCGAGCGGGTCTGGAATGGATTGTGATCGATCTGATCCAGGGGGATCTCGCGGGGCTTGCCGCCTTCGGCGTCGGCGGAGGAGGCGGGAGACGGCACCCGCGGGAGAAGGGAATCCAGGCCCTTGCCCAGGGCGCGGCGTTTTGGATCGATGGCGGCGATGTTGCTCATCTTTCAAAATCCTCTATCTCGGCAAGAAGCGCCGGGCTCTTCAAATCTGCGCTTGCCGGAGTTTCGGCGGTGTGCGCCGCGTCCTTGACCCGGGCGGGAGCGGTCAGGAGTACGGCCAGAAACGAACCTCAGCGGGTGGGCTCGCCGGCGGCTTGACGGACTCTACGGGCTTCGGTTCGTCGCTGCGCGGGATCTCGATCCGATTGCGGGCCAGAAACTCACCGGTCATTTCGAAATAGGCTTCGGTTCCCTTGGAGCGCGGGGCGTAGAGGGCCACCGGCTTGCCGTGACTGGGCGCCTCAGCCAGCCGCACGTTGCGCGGAATCACCGTGTGGTAGAGCCGCTCCTGGAAGTACTCGCGGAGAGTTTCGCTCACCTGCTGGGCCAGATTGGTGCGATCATCGTACATGGTCAGGAGGACGCCTTCGATGATGAGAGATGGATTGAAGGCGGCGCGGACCCTTTCGAGAGTGGAGATGAGCTCGGAGATGCCCTCCAGGGCGAAGTACTCGGCCTGCATGGGCACGAGCAGGCCGTTGGCAGCGACCAGGACGTTGAGTGTAAGCAGGTCGAGCGCCGGCGGACAATCCAGGATTACCAAGTCGTAGCTGCTTTTGACGGGCTCGAGCGCGCGGCGCAGGCGGAAGGCGCGGTCGCTTGCCGCGGCCAGTTCGACATTCGCGCCAGTGAGGTTCTTGGAGCTAGGCAGCACCCAGAGAAGATCGATCTCGGTGGGCAGGATGACCTGCTCCGCCGGAGCGTCGCCCACCAGCACATCGTAGATGGAGTGGCGGTTGTCGTCGCGCTGGAAACCGAGGCCGGAGGAGGCGTTGGCCTGGGGGTCGCAATCGACAAGCAGAGTCTTGAGACCTTCGATGGCGAGGCAGGCGGCGAGGTTGATCGCAGTGGTGGTTTTGCCAACTCCGCCCTTCTGATTGACAACGCCGAGAATCTTTCCCATGGCAATTGAGGGTAAAGGGAGGAGCCGATTCATTGCTGGGACTTGCGCTGTGGAGAACGGGGAAGAGTTGTGGAAAGCGTTGTGGCCTGGGAGGATTTAATGAGGGTCAAGCACCTGATGGGAAAGGGATTGCAGTCTTTGGATACGCCGGGGGAATGAACAGTGGGAAAAGAGAGCTGCGGTGGAAAACGGGCTTGATTTCCGGCGGCAACTGAGTGGTTTTCGATCGGGGTTGGGGGGTGTTCCACATTGAAACCGCAACCAAATTGGGCCAAGGTGATCTTGTTCCACGTGGAACTACCTTTCAGATTGGGCTGTGATTCCATGAAGTTCCACGTGGAACAGCCGCATCACAGCATCTCCTGCCAAAAACCCATACAATGGCTTTCAACTTTCCATTGAATATTTCCTATGCCACTGTCACACGGCCTGATTCTGATTGTCCTATCTGGTGGAGGCTCAAAATGCCAATGATGCACGACCCACTGCATAATCCGTTCCTTGAGAACACGGCCCATCCCACCGACGAAGAACTTGTGAATAGCGCGAAGGCTGGCGATCGCGATCAACTGGAACTTCTGCTCACACCCCATCTTCCCTGGATCTTCAATCTTTCCCTCCGCATGCTTCATCGCCGCGCCGACGCCGAGGATGCTACCCAGGAAATCCTGCTCAAAGTGATGACAGCTCTGCCGGGATTTCGCGGAGACGCCAAGTTCACCACCTGGCTCTATCGCATCGCCGTCAACCACCTATTGAACGTGAAGAAGCCCAAGTGGGCTGCATCCGACGCCGTCTGCTCGTTTGCCGTGGCCTCCGCCGGACTGCGGCAGGTGCCCGACCTCGATCTTCCCGACCCGCGCACCGTGCCCGTCCCGGCAGAAATCCTCATTGAAGAGACAAGGAACAACTGCATGATCGGGACACTGCTTTGCCTGGACGGGCGGCAGCGCCTCGTCTTCATCCTGGGAGAGATCTTCGGGGTGAGCGATGAGGTGGGCGCCGAGATCGCCGAGTTGACTGCGGTCAATTTCCGCCAGATCCTCTCGCGAGCGCGCCGCGATCTCTACGAGTACCTGCGCGACAACTGTAGCCTTGTGAACGCGCAGAACGACTGCAAGTGCGCCCGCAAAACCCGTGCCTTCATTCAGGCCGGCTTTGTGGACCCCGCAAAGCTGGAGTTCACTCAAGCTCATGCCCGCAAGGTGCGGGAAGTTGCCGCCCAAGTTGCTCCCGAACTAATCGATGCTTATATGGAGATAGGCGCCGGCGTCTACCGCAGTCAGCCCTTCTATGAACCCTCCGAGCAGGCCGCGATCCTGCGCCAGGTCCTGGGGCAACTGTCGCTCTGATCAGATTTCAGAAACGTGAAGGAGAATTATGGAAGCCCCGAACGCCTTCATCGGCAAGATGACCCTGCCATCGGATCAAGAAGTCTCTGCCGCCTTGGGAGCGACCGCCGAACTGTGGAAGCAGTTGTTGGATTGGCTGGCCGAACAGGGAGTCGCAGACCAGGAGTGGAAGTCTGTGTCGGCCAAGTACGGCTGGGGGTTGCGAATGAAACTGAAGAAGAGAACGATCGTCTATCTCGGCCCGTGCGCTGGTTGCTTCCGCGTGGCATTCGTCCTCGGCGACAGAGCTATGGCGGCCGCTCGCCAAGCCGATCTATCAAGAACCGCGCTCAAACTACTCGACGAAGCCCCGCGCTACGCGGAGGGAACCGGCGTGCGGCTGATGGTGAGGGCAAGCGAAGATCTCGCTGACGTGCGCCAACTTACTCTTGTCAAACTGGCGAACTGATTCTTCTCTCTCCGAGAGCGAGCACTCGCGCCCGGCTGCCGGGCAGTTGAACCGCTGTCCGCCAGTAAAACTCCGTTCCGGATGCTGTTTTCAGCCCCTCAAGGTCACTGCGGGTGGTCATCAGCGCCAGCCAACCGCCAGAAGAAACCAGCCGCAAGGCTGCCTGAACGGCCCGTTCCATCCGGTCGACGCCGCGCAAGGTGACGCAGTCGAACCTTGTGCCCAGAGTCTCGGCACGCCCCGGATGTACCTTCGCTGAGAGGGCAAGCACACGAGTCGCCTCGCGCAGAAACGCCGCCTTCTTGCCCTGCGACTCGGCCAGGGTAACGGAGATCTCCGGTCGGCAAAGAGCGATGGGGATTCCCGGGAACCCGGCGCCGGAACCAAAATCAAGAAGCGAGGCGATGCTGGCGGGAAGTGAACGCGCGCCGGCGATGGACTCGACGAAGTGCCGCGAGAGAATGCCTTCTTCGTCCCGAATGGCAGTCAGGCTGACGCGGGTATTCCAGCGAAGAATAAGCGAAAGATAATCCTCAAAGCGCCCAGTAAGTCCGGAGTCTAGCGGCGCGAGGCCCGCATCGATCAAGAGGCCGTTGAGCCGCTCGCCTGCCGGGATCGATTCTTCACTCATCCGCTGCTCTCATCCCAGGAATCCGTGCCGGCGCGACCGAATCTTCAATTCGCCGCGGTTCCCATGCCTCGGCCGCAGCAGCAAACGCCGCGAAGATGGCGCGGGAAAAGGCCTTCTGCGTGCAGGTCCGCTCCGGATGCCACTGCACCGCCAAAACGAAGTGGCTGGGTGAGTCCAGCTCGACCGCCTCAATGACCCCATCCCCCGGAGAAACCGCGGTGACCACCAGGTTGTCTCCTGGGAGGCGAATCGCCTGGTGGTGGCTTGAGTTGACCTGAGGTTCAACCGGCTCATCAGGTGGCAGAAGCCCGGCCAGCCTCGACCCCTGGGCAATTCGCACCGGGTGCGCTTCGACCACCTCCCGGCCGGGCCGGTGATTGACCGGCGTCTTCAAGTCCTGGATGAGCGAACCGTTGCACCAGACATTCAGGCTTTGTGCGCCGTGGCAGATGGCCAGGATCGGCTTGCGCAAACTGAATGCATCCTGTATCAGCAACTCGTCGACAGCCGTCCGGGCGGGGTCCGCCTCGGCGCACTCGGGAATTGGATCTTCGCCATATCTTTGCGGGTCCACATCATAACGACTGCCGAGGAGCAGTATCCCCTGAACTGCCGTCAGCAGCTTCGCCACGCGATCCTGGCGCTCGTGCAAGGGAACAACGATCGGTGTTGCGCCCGCGGCGTGAAGGGCGGCAAGGTACGGCGGCAGCGACCGCTGATTGTAAGCCGGGTCGCTGCTGGTGGGCTCGGGAATGGCGATGCGAATAGGCATGGAAGCACCAGTGTAATGAGAGAAACAGCCTCAACGATAGCGTAACCGGTGTCTCCCTCCCCTTCGAGAAAAGGATGGGACACCCATGCAATTCCCGGCCGCTCCCGGTCAAGTTCCAGCACGAAGCGCGGTTTCCTCGACGCAAACCTGGCCTATTGCAATCTGCGATTGCCTCAGCTTCTCAATGGCATTTCGAAGCTGCGCGGTCAACTCGCCGGTCTGGCGCGGGGTCATTCCTCTGGTCTTGATCGGCTCGCCGGCAGTAAGCGTCAGTTCACCGGGATATAGATGCCGGGTATGAATCGGCAGCAGATCGAAGACCCCGTTGAGCGCGAGAGGCACCAGCGGAACCTGGGCGCGAATGGCCAGGTAGGCCGCGCCCGACTGAAACGGCCGCAGTTCGCCGGTGGATGTCCGGCCGCCCTCAGGGAAGACGAAGAGCGGCATTCCGGAGCGCAGGGCCTTGACGCCGGCACCCAGGCTGGAGAGCGTGGCGTGGGGATTCGCGGTATCGATCGGAATCTGCCCGGAACGATCTAAGTACCATCCTATGAATGCGATAGGCCACAAGTCCTTTCTTGCAAGGATGCGAAACTGAAAGGGCAGTCCGGCAAAAATCACCGGCGTATCCATGTAGGAGGTGTGGTTGGAGGCATAGACGGCGACCGGATGCTTGCGCAGGTTCTCGGCCCCGCGAACGGTGAGCGAACAGCCGGAGAGAGTTACCATGGCCCGCGCCCAGAAGCGCGCAATGCGGTGCTGCGCGCGGCCGCGTTTGTCCACCATAGACACCAAGAGCGACAACGAAGCGCAGACGGCCGTGACCACGGTCATGGCCGGGATATGGATCAGGTTGGTGCGCCAGCGGTAGAGCCGCGGCAGCGGATCCGGCCGCCGGTTCATGGCTTCATCTCCATCTCGGCTAACAGCAGGGTGCGCGCCTCGCCCACCAGGTACACCGATCCGGACACGACCATCACGCCGGGTTGCGCGGACTGCCGGGCTCGATCGACGGCCAGTTGCATAGCCTGGCTGACCGATTCGGCCGCCGTAGCGCGAACTCCCGTGACCTCGGCTGCCGCCAACAGATCGTCCAGCGCAGCGGCACGGGGGGTCTGGATGGGCGCGAGGATCACGTGGTCAAAGAGCGGAAAGAGAATCTGCCCCATCTCGGCAATCGGCTTGTCGCGCAGGCAACTGAAGATGAGCGTTCCCAGCCTCCGATCCCCCCCGGCACGAGCTATTACCGCGGCCAAGCCATCGCGCAACGCCCAGGCTCCAGCGGGATTGTGCGCCACATCCAGGATCCATTCCACGCCTTCTCTCTCGATGCGCTCCAGCCGGCCCGGCCAGCGCGTCTTGCGGATGCCTTCGGCGATGTCCGCCGGCTTCACCGGGAAGCCGTGCTTGCCAGCCAGTTCAACCGCGGCGGCGATGGCCAGCGCCACGTTGCGGTGCTGATGCGCCCCGGCCAGGGGCGAATCCACGCGAATGGTCGCACTGAGAGCGCTGACGCAATAGGGACCGGCGGCGGCGGCTCCCGTGGGAGGCATATAAGGCTCCGCGCTCATCACTTGCACGCCCAACTCCGCCGCCACCTCGTCCAGAACTTGGTTCGCTTCCGGGTGCTGCGGCAATGTAATCATGGTTCCACGACGGCGCAGAATGCCGGCTTTTTCCCGCGCTATGGCCGCGATCGTCGATCCCAGCCACTCGCTGTGGTCGATGGAGATGTCCGTGATAATGCTGACCAGAGGATCGACGATATTGGTCGCGTCTAGCCGCCCGCCCATGCCCACCTCGAGCACCGCTATCTCTACGCGCGCCTCGGCAAAGAACAAGAGCGCCTGCGCGGTGAGAATCTCGAAGTAGCTGGGCAATTGCGCAAGCCTGCCATCCGTCACCAACTGCCGCGCGGCATCCTGAACGCGAAAGAAGAGGCTGGCGAAAGCATTGTCGGCGATCTCCGCGCGTCCCACGCGGATGCGCTCATTCACCCGCGCCAGATGCGGCGATGTATAAAGGCCGGCGCGAACACCGGAGGCGGTCAGGATCGAGGCCAGCGTAGAAGCCGTCGAGCCCTTTCCGTTGGTCCCGGCAATGAGCACGGAAGGAAAGCGGCGCTGCGGATTGCCGAGCGCGGCCAGCAGGATGCCGATCTCGTCAAGCGAAAACTTGCGCCGCGGCTGCCCGGAGCTGGCGTATAGTTCCGGCGCCATGGCATTCAGTTGTTCGATGGCCGCCGCGTAGGACATGGAAAGTCAAGTATAAGTGTTTGGGGAAGCGGGCACATGGATGAGGCGATACGCAAGAGCCGAATCCTCCCAAGACTCGCCCCATCGGTGCGGGTAGCTTCACTGCCGCAACAGGATTTGCAGGGCTTGGCGGGCGTTCTGCAGGCAGGAGCGCGCCTCGTCTTCCGATAGCAGGCCCTGGTGCACGGCCTTCCTGCCAGCGTCGTTCACCTGGTTGGCGATGCGCGGAAAGTCTCCATCGATGCCCGTTAGAATCAGGTTGTTGTTCACCTCGTGCAGCAGGTTTCCGAGCGTGGCTGCATGGCGATAGCGGCTGCTGACCAGGCGGGTCAGCTCGGCCGGCAGCTTTTGCTTGATAGCCTCTTCGAGCACCGAACGGCACATGACGGCGCACGCCGTAAACAGGCCGAAGAAGTAGCAGCGAGTGGCCTCATCCAGATAGCGGTCAGCCTCCTCCGAGCTGGGCGCTGCTACCACGCATTCGCGCAAGTGAGTGGCCCGGAGCACGGCAGGCTCTACCAACTCCAGCAGTTCCAATACAAACGCGGCTCGGAGCAGATCATTCTGCTGTCCATCCAAAGCGCGTTGAATCTCCTGCCACGCCGGGGTGGCCGCACCGCTGTCGGCTTGTTGAAGCCGTGTAAGCGAGGTAAGCCGGTGTCGGGCGTGCTGAACAAACCCCTGCCGCATCTCCTGAGCCAGCATCCGCCATCCTGTCACAAAAGCCGCTGGATCCTGCTGGTACCGCCCCCACAGCTCGTCGTACACAATCCCCGGCAGCACATTTTGCAACTGCGCGAAGCGCCCGGTTCTTGCCAACTCGGAGATTGCTTCACAGAAGTCTCGTCCCGGCGCGCCCTCCGCGGACATATGGAGAAGTTGGTCTTCCAAGCGCCCGATGTCGATTGTCATTGACAAGGCCTATTCCTCGTCCAAGTCTAGGAGACCTGACCCATCAACACCGCTACCAACCCAAACAACCGCTCAGATTCCTTACTGCTGTGGGAAACTGTCGAGGCGTGTACCGAAGATGGGAATCGCTCTCCCAGAGACCAATTCCTGTCCACTATCCAACTCTGTAGAAGCTGCGGATGACCGGTCCACTGTGTACCCCTGGTCACTTGGAACCCCTCGTCCCACGCGATGATGAACGCCCTTTTCACACAAACCATCCTCTTTCCACAGACCTTTTGAGTATGCCTGTGGGAGACGTGGGAAACAGGGGTATCCTTCGGTCTGTCCTGGGCGAGATTTCCAGGAGCGCAGAATTGCACAGCTTGAATTTAGAAAACTGGCCTGTCTGCCAACCCCTTGCCCAACAACCGCTTCGGAAGTATTTCCACTTTTCCTCCCTGAACTACGGGTACTACTGCCTTTTCTTTTAATCTTTCATTCTTTTCTGAAGTACCCGGCACAGCGGAGACAGGTAGGCGTGGAATAAGCCAGTTGCCGTTGACGCGGCTTATGCGATGCCGCTGGGACTGGATTCAGACCGAGCCGGCGCAGGAATCCAGAGAACCACCCCTGTTTTCCACGCGCAGAGGAACGCGCGGATGAATACAATCAAGAAGAAGAAAAGACAGGCACTTCCAACTGATCGCCGAGTGTTGTAGAGTGTGGCCAGCGCGAAATGTCTTTGATCGAGGTTTTTTCGCAGGCGTGTAACGAGGGTGGATCAATGCCGGTCGTGGAAGCTGAACTGGAGAAGCCGGCCGCGCAGGGGGCAGCGATGGAGATTACTGTAAGCCGCCAGGATCTGGTGAAGGAGCTCACCGCAACACAGAGCGTGGTGGAGCGCAAGACAACGATTCCGATTCTGTCCAACTTTCTTATCGAGGTCGAGGACGACCGATTGACCATCAGCGCAACCGATCTCGATCAGGCGATCCGCACCAGCACCGAGGTCAAGGTGAAGAAGCCTGGAGCCTGTACAATTCCGGCGCGCAAGCTCTACGACTACGTCAAGCTGCTGCCCGAGGGCGACATCTCGATCAAGCTGCTTGAGAATCACTGGGTGCAGATTCGTTCCGGACGCTCAAACACCAAGATGGTAGGCATGGCGCGAGCCAACTACCCCCAGGTGCCCGAGTTCCCAGCCGTGGCGGCCACCAGTATTTCCACTCAGGCACTGAAAACGCTCATTGCGCGGACGATCTTCGCCATCTCCAACGAAGAGTCGCGCTACACGCTGAACGGGGCTCTGCTGGTGATCAAGGCAGAGTCGTTGGCCATGGTGGCGACCGATGGCCACCGGCTGGCGTACGTCGAGAAGCCGAACGAAATCCTCGAAGGCATCAGCGGCGAGAAGCGCGTACTGATTCCCCGCAAAGCCTTGCAGGAGCTGCAGCAATTGCTCTTGGCCTCCGAGGCCGGCAAAGTGGAGTTTGCTGATGACGAGCACACCCTCTTCTTCCGCCTGGGCCATCGCACCCTGAGCACGCGCAAACTGTCGGGGCAGTTCCCGAACTTTGAGGCGGTGATGCCGCGCGACAACACGAAGTTTGCGGTGGTTCGGGCGAGCGAGCTGTCGGCGGCAATCCAGCGCGTGGCGCAGTTTGCGGACGAGCGGTCGGGCGCTATCCGCCTGCGGCTGGAGGGGAATGAACTGAAGATCAGTTCCAGTTCCACGGAATCCGGCGAGAGCGAAGACACTATCGATACGCCGTATGCGGGGGATCCGATCATGGTCGGCTTCAACTCCACCTACATCCTGGACTTTCTGAAGGCGCTCGGCAACGAAGGCGAGGTGCGGCTGGAGTTCAAGGATTCGCAGTCGGCGGGCCAGATGCGGCCTGAGGATCCGGATGCAGAGTACAGGTATCGGTATGTGCTGATGCCCATGCGGATATGAGCAAGGCGGGAGATTTGGCCGCGCTTCGCGCGCGGCAGCCAGCCAGCGGCGGCCCGGCGCAGATGCCGGGCCGTGGCGTTTCCGGGCATGAGGTCGATCGCCTGGCTGACTTGCGGCAAGCGCCTCAGCCGGCCATGAACGGCAACAGGCTATAATTTGCCCCATGGCGGCTAGCGCACACACCGATCTGCCGGCAGAGGAACTCCCCCGGAATGCGGCGGACGATGCGCTTGCCGGCACGGCATCCAAGCTGCGAGCCCTGGAAGCGCGGCTGGAAGAGCTGGGAAGCCTGATGGTGGCTTACTCCGGCGGCGTGGACTCCGCCTTCCTGGCGGCCACGGCGTATCGCGTCCTGGGCCCCCGGATGCTCGCCGTGCTAGCCGATTCACCCAGCCTGGCCCGGCGCGACATGGAACAGGCGTGCGCCTTTGCCCAGGGGCTCCGGATGCCGCTGCACGTGGTGGCCACTGAAGAACTGGACCGGCCCGAATATGCGCGCAACGACGCCGATCGCTGCTTCCACTGCAAGGACGAGCTTTTCGCGACTATGGAAGAGCTGGGCGCCAGGCTCGGATTCGCCCGCATCGCTTACGGCATGAACGCCGATGACAAAATGGATTTTCGTCCCGGCCAGCGCGCCGCCGAGGAGCACGCCGTGCTGGCGCCACTGGCCGAGGCAGGACTGACGAAGCTAGAGGTGCGCGCGCTGGCCAAGGCTGCTGGCTATGCGCTCTGGGATCGTCCCGCGTCGCCGTGCCTGTCCTCGCGCGTCGAATATGGCCGCGCCGTAACCCGCGAGGTGCTGGAACAGGTGGAGCGGGCCGAGGAGAGCCTCCGCCAGTTGGGCTTCCGCGAGCTGCGCGTCCGCCATCACGGCGAGCTGGCCCGCGTGGAAATTGCCCGCGCGGAGCTGCCCCGCGCCCTGGCCTTGGAGATGCTCGACGCGATCTCCGCGGCGCTCAAACAGGCCGGCTTTCAGTACGTTACGCTGGATTGCACCGGCTTCCGCTCCGGCTCCATGAATGCCATTCTGCCCGCCGAAGTCCTGGCCCGGCGCGGCGCATCCTCGACCGTTTAGAATCACAGAGCGATGCGAATCGGATACCTGGAGTGCTTTTCGGGCATAAGCGGCGACATGCTGCTGGGCGCACTGGTGGATGCGGGCGTTCCGTTCTCGTGCCTCGAGGAGGCAGCCGCCGCGCTGCATGTGGGCGCGCGCCTCGAGATGCGCAAGGTGAGCCGCGGCGGACTGGATGCCACCAAAGTGGACGTGCTCACTCCGGGCCAACCGGCAATCGATTCGGCGCGCACCCACGAAGAGCATGGGGCGCATTCGCGTGAGGCGCACGCGCACCAAGGGGTGAGTGGCCCATCTTTTCCGCTTTCTTCCGCGGAAAGGGTGGGAGACCACTCCCACGAAGGGCACCACTCGCCGGCCGCGCAGGAACACGGCGCGCAGGCTCATGCGCATGAGCACGCCGTTCATCGGCCGCTGTCCGCGATTCTCGACATCATTCGCTCCGCTCCGCTGGGCGAGGCCGTCAAAGAGCGCTCCATGCGCGCCTTCCAACTGCTGGGGGAGGCCGAAGCGGCCATCCATTCCGTCCCCATCGAAAGCGTGCATTTCCACGAGGTGGGCGCGGTGGATACCATCGTCGATATCGTGTGCGCCGCCGCGGGATGCGAAGCGCTCGGTGTTGCCCGCTGGCTTTCGTCACCTCTGAATGTGGGCAGCGGAACGGTCGTCTGCCACCATGGAACGCTGCCTGTTCCCGCGCCAGCCACCCTGGCCTTGCTGCGGGACGCGCCTCTCTATGCCGCCGGCCAGCCCATGGAGCGGGTTACGCCCACCGGCGCGGCGGTGCTGCGGATGCTCGATGTCCGCTACCAGCCGCTGCCGCCCATGCGCATCCAGGCCACGGGCTACGGAGCCGGCGGACGCGATACGCCGGGAGAGCCCAACCTGCTGCGTCTGCTGGTGGGTGAAACAGCAGAAGAGGCCGCCGAGGGCGCGGGCGATGGCTCCGCCGCGGCTGAACCCATCGCCGTGATCGAAACCGTCATCGACGACTCCAATCCGCAGGTGCTCGCCTACGTGAGCGAACTGCTGCTCGACGCCGGCGCGTGGGATGTCTATCGCGTCGCGGTGCAGATGAAGAAGGGGCGCACCGGCGTGCAACTGACCGTGCTCTGCCGCCCCAATCTCCTGCCCCGGCTGCGCGACCTGCTCTTCCGCGAAACCACAACAATAGGCTTGCGCTGGAGGCTCGAAAACAAGCTGGCCCTGGCGCGCGAGTTTCTCACGGTGCGGACCGAATGGGGCGAGGTGCGCATCAAGATCGCGCGCTGGCCCAATGGTAATACGGCCAATGCGTCGCCGGAGTATGAGGACTGCCGTCTGCTCGCCACGCTGCATTCGGTTCCCCTCAAAGAGGTGATGCAGCGCGCCATGCGGGCTTATGCTGACGCCACGGGAAAGGACGAGAGCTGATGGATCGGGCGAAGATCGAAGCGCTGCTGAACGAAGTGCGCGAGGGGCGAACCGGCGTCGGCGAGGCGCTCGACCGTCTGCGCGGCCTGCCCTTCGAGGATATTGGATTCGCCAAGCTCGATCATCACCGCGCCCTCCGTACCGGCATGCCTGAGGTGATCTTTGCCGCCGGCAAGACCGCTGCGCAGGTGGCAACGATCTTCGTCCGCATGGCCCAGCACGGCGGCAACGTCCTCGCCACCCATGCCACGCGCGCGATGTTTGACGCGGTCAGCGCGGTCGAGCCCCGCGCCGAGTATCACGAGACGGCTCGTGCCATCACGCTTTCGCAGACTCCAGCCGCTCCGGGCAAAGGGACCATCGCCGTGGTCTGCGCCGGTACGAGCGATCTGCCCGTGGCCGAAGAGGCCGTGGTAACGGCGCGGCTGATGGGCAACACGGTGGAGCTGATCGCCGATGTGGGCGTGGCCGGCATTCATCGCCTGCTGGCGCAAAAGGACGCGCTGCAATCGGCCCGCGTGCTCATTGTCTGCGCCGGCATGGAGGGCGCGCTGCCCACCGTCGTGGGCGGACTGGTGGATGCGCCGGTGCTGGCCGTGCCTACCAGCGTGGGCTATGGAGCGTCGTTTGGCGGCGTGGCGGCGCTGCTGGGCATGTTGAACACCTGCTCGCCCAACGTCTCCGTGGTCAACATCGACAACGGTTTCGGCGCGGCCTGTATCGCTTCGCTGATCAATCGGCTGTGAGAACAATAAACAACTCTATTTCAATGACTTACGCGGAACGTCTGGCAGCCTAAAGTACTGAAAGGAAACGTGGGAATGCTCAGTGTGGGGCCATTGTGGGGTTCCGTCGCCGCACCCTAGCCTCTCTCGGCATAGTGTCAATACGCTGTGTCCTTGTTGGCAATCGGTCAGCGACTTTGGCCACTGCCAGAACATTCACTTGCTCTTTCGGAGCCGGTCGTGATAGGTTTTTTCTGCATCGAAAGGAGAGCCGCAAATGGCAGCACCGCCTGTCACCATCGCAAGTCCCGTACCTGTTCCTGTAAATATTGAAAACCCACTTCCTGTTCCAGTTGCAGCTGTCCCGCACCGCTGGTTCCGCGTAACCGTCGATATCCGGTACCCGTACACACCGCCCAGTCCAGCGATTCTCAAGTTCGTGCTCGCAAGAGAGCAACAGTATCCGGCGGTGATGACGCTCAAGAACACGAACATTCAAGGGCACACAGTGCCCTTCACTCTCCCTTCAGGACCAGTCGATATTTACCTCGACGGCGATGCTTCAATTGCCGGAACAGATCAGGGCGGGGCCCAAGTCCTATTGAGCGGATTCTATCTCTAGCTTGGCTCGAGATCCAACCGCGTCCAATGCGCCCGTCCGCTCGCGAGGGGGTTGCTGCGCATTAAAGGCGCAGAGGGATAGAAGGCTCGGAACGCTCCGACGTTGGTCCTGGTTATTGATTCATGAGGCCGCCTAATGATCAGGAGTAGTCGAGCGTTTACCGTGGGGTTTTGTGGGGTTGGGTGACTATAGTTTGTCCGCTAAGTTATTTGTTTACTATCGAATGCGGTGGGACTCGAACCTAGGACCCTTCGGTTGAGAGACGTGTTCAACCACCCATGGACTCTTCCGCACTCGTCAAGCGGCCAACGGCTTGATCTTCGGCCGCTTCTTCTGCGATTCAATCCACAAGTCGTACTGGAGTTGAGCCTTCGAGAAAAAGTCGGGGGAGAGCGCCAAAGCCTCGCCAAGCCGGATGCTGAGGTCCATGGTCACGGCGGTGCGGCCATTCAGGATGCGGGAGACAGTGGCGCGCGCCACGCCGATATGCTCGGCGAGCTCGGTTGCGGTTTTGTCACCGAGAAACTCCTTCAGCAGTTCGCCCGGGCTGGCCGGATTGTGCATCATCGTCATGGTCGTTGCCCCTTAGTGGTAATCCTGGTAGTCCACGAGAATCGCATCCTCGCCCTCAAAGCTGAAAGTCAGCCGCCAGTTGCCGCTGACCCTCACCGACCAGTGGCCTTTGAGGGCTCCCTTGAGCGGATGCCAGTCCCAGCCACTCCGTCTCATGTCGAGCGGCGTCGATGCCAGATTCAGGGTGGTCAGAAGGATGCGCAATCGGGCTTCATGTTTCGGCTGGATGCCCGCCTTTGAGCCGGTCCCGAAGAACTCTTCGATGCCGCCGTGCCGGAATGTCCTAATCACCGCCAGAGTGTAACACATAATGTTACGCAAAGGCAAGGCGGATAACCGCTGAGAACATATCCAAGCACCGCTACACCGCGGTCTTCAGCAGCCAATAATGAAAGCCATCCACGATGGCCATCAGCGCCGCCTGGTTCAGATCGCTGCTCACTCCCGCGGTCATCCACGGTTCCTTGCCGTCGGCGTAGAAGCTGACCGTGACGCGGACGTGGGCCGCTGTGTCGTGGGCGGAAACGTCCAGAGCTGTGACGCTGAAGGTGCCCAAGTGCATCTGCGCCAGAGCCGGGTACCATTTCTCCAGTTCATGGCGCATGGCCCTGGTGAGCGCATCTACCGGACCCGCGCCCTCTGCCCTGGTTGTGACCACGGCGGATTCGCCAATGGATAACAACATCGAGGCCTGAACGTACCGGTTCCCGGTCTCATCGGATTCGTCCAGGACTCTCCAGCTCTTGACACTGAATCGATTCTCGAGAGTGTTAAGAACTTTCATGCAGGCCAGACGGAAAGAAACTTCGCTGGCCGTGAATCCGCCGCCTTCAATCATCGCCTCATTGGCGTCCATCAAGGCCTGTGCCTGCGCGGAATCGAGCGGAACGCCGAGCGCCTCCGAGAGCAGAACGATGTTGGCCCTTCCCGACTGCCCGTTGACCCCGATAACCGGGCTGGCGCCGACTTTGGCCGGATCGCACCACAGGTAAGCTCCAGGGTTCTTGCGTTCGCTGCTGCCGTGCATGCCGGCCCAGGTGCCAAAAGCGCCGGGGCCGACGATGGGCGCGCCGTGCGGCGCCTCCAGGGAGAAAGCCGCGTAAGCCGCGTGCGCCAGGCTGGTGAGCCCCACAAGCGATTCGGGAGCGACAAACTCAGCCTCGCCCCTGAGCTGCATGCTGCCGATCACGGTTGTCAGGTTGACGTTGCCGCAGCGTTCGCCGGTTCCCAGCAGCGTGCCCTGAATGTGAACGGCGCCGGCAAGAATGGCGGCCCGGGCATTGGCGACGCCAAGGCCGCGATCGGTGTGGCCGTGAAATCCGAATTTGGCCTCGGGGTAGCGTCGCACGAGGCTGCCGATCGTCTCGGCGACCTCTTCAGGGCTGGCGCCGCCGGTGGTATCGCAGACGACCAACCGGCTCACTCGCTGGCGGACGCACTGTTCCGTCATCTGGTGGAAGTAGTCCAGGCTGCGCCGGCTGAAATCGTCATCGCAATCCTCGCCGTTCTCGCGGCGTCCGCAAACGGCATCCATGGCGTGCTCAAGGTCCACGATGACCTCAAGGCCATGGTCCTGAAGGCACTGGATGGTCTCAGAGGCCATCAGCAGGTTTTCTTTCGGCGTAGTCTCGAGCGACCGCATCACATCGAGCAGCCGGGATTTGACGACCACGACCGCAACGGGCACGCGCTTCTTGTGAGCGACGATGAATTGCACATCGGGCCATTGCTGGACTTTGGCGCCGCGGCCGCGCGTTCTGCCGAAGAGAGCCAGCTTCATGGCTCCCGTATCGACCGGGGAGAGCGCGCCGGTCAAATCCCCCACGAACTTGTTTGCGCCGGCAAAGCCAATCTCGGCGTAGTGGACGCCAAAGGCGCCCATGCGCTGCAGAAGGCTTACGGCATTAGGCACGGAGATATCGATATTGGGCTGCTGCATCCCGTCCCGAAGGCTGGTATCGAAGAGTTCGACTTTTCTGGTTTCCGCTTGCTTCATCTGTCCCTGTTCCCGATTGCGAAGGCGCCGTTCCTACAGGATAGCCCGGGAAGCGGGTTTCCGGCTTCCAGCATTACTTCTACCGAGCGCCTTGAGCGGTGTTCCAACGCCCCTATCTGCCTTTCTCCTGATTGGAGGTCTTTCTTCAATTCTGGACGAATTCCAAACACGACCACCAGCCCCAAACCGCCAATCGGTGATGCAGGTCACTGTCCGGCGCTTGCCCGAGCGCCAATCATTCCACCTGTACGGCAAGCGCACGCGCGCGGCGTGTGGAGGAGATTCGTGGCCCGTTCCAGGTTGCCGATGTGGCGCAGGATCTCGCAGATATTCTTTCTGCTGCTGTTTTTTGCGCTGCTGCTCTTTACTTCGCTGAACCTCTTTCCGGGCGGCTCGACAGAGATTCAGCTGCGCGCGCCGGTGCGCCTCTATTTCGAGTGGGATCCGCTGGTGGCCGTGGTCAACGCGCTGGCCGGCCACGCCCTTTATCGCGGCCTGCTCTGGAGCCTGCTCATCCTGCTGCCAACGCTCTTTCTGGGCCGCTTCTTCTGCGGCTGGATTTGTCCCATGGGCACGCTGCAGCACTTTGTCGGCAATATGCCTTCGGAAGCCAAGCGGGGCAAGCAGCGCATCGAGGCCAACAGGTACAAGCGCTGGCAGACGGGCAAGTATGTCGTCCTGCTGGCGGGCCTGGCTGCCGCCTGCTTCGGCTCGGCGGCGATCGGATGGCTCGATCCCTTCAGTTTGCTCGTCCGTTCCTTTGGCCTGTCGATTCTGCCGGCCATAAACGCTGCCGCGCGCGCCGTGCTCACCCCGCTCGAGAGCAGCCACAACGCCGCCATCAAGTCCACCGGAGAGACACTGCATACGATTCTGCACTACACGGTGCTCGATCTTCGCCAGCTTCACTACCACCAGGGCCTCGTGCTGGGCATTCTCTTGCTGGCGATTCTCGCTGCCAGTTTGCGCGTCACGCGGTTGTGGTGCCGCGCTGTATGTCCGCTGGGCGCGCTGCTGGGCGCGGTTTCGCGGTGGTCGCTTCTGGGGTTGCACAAGGACCCGGCAGCGTGTGACAGGTGCAACCGCTGCCTGCTCCACTGCCAGGGCGGCGACGATCCCATCGGCGGCGTGCCCTGGCGCAAGGCCGAGTGCCTGATGTGCATGAACTGCGTGGGCAGTTGCCCGCACGACAGCCTGCAGTTCCGCTTCTTCCGCAAGGAGCGCGAGGTTGCTTCGCCGGACCTTGGCCGCCGCAGGACGCTGACGGGCCTGGCTGCCGGCGCGGCCCTGGTGCCGCTGATGCGCGCCAACACCGGCCTGGGCAAGAGCCGCAACGAGCGCCTGCTGCGGCCTCCGGGCGCGCTCGACGAGTCCGATTTTCTCTCCCGCTGCATCCGCTGCGGCGAGTGCATGAAGGTCTGCCCCAACAACGCCATCCATCCCACGCTCGAGGAAGCGGGGATCGAAGGGTTGTGGACGCCGACGCTGGTTCCGCGCATCGGTTACTGCGAGCCCAGCTGCGTGCTCTGCGGTGAGGTGTGCCCCACGGGCGCCATCTGGCAGATTACGCCCAGGGAAAAAGGCTGGGTGGTTGGCGTGGGGGCATCCGCCGCGGCGGACCAGCCCGTCCGTCTTGGCACGGCGTTCTACGACCGCGGGCGCTGCCTGCCCTGGGCCATGGCCACCGATTGCATTGTCTGCGAGGAGTGGTGCCCGGTCTCGCCCAAAGCCATCTACGTTCAGGAAGCGCAGGTTATCGACGCGGCCGGCAATGTCAAAACGCTGAAGCAGCCGCGCGTCGATCCGAGCCGCTGCGTGGGCTGCGGCGCCTGCGAGTTTGCCTGCCCGCTCCAGGAGCGCCCCGCCGTCTACGTCACCAGCATTGGCGAAAGCCGTTCGCCGGGCAGCCAGATTCTGCTCAACCGAAAGTAAAGGAGAACCCGTTGATGCTTCGCTCAAAAGGATGGATGTTTGCCGCCGCGGCGATTGCGATCGTAGCCGCGGCTGCTGCCACGGGATGCAAGAAGCGCGAGGTCGACGCGTTTCCAGCTTCGGGCGCGGTCGCCGGCTGGGAGAAGACCAGCGACACGCGCGTCTTTGCGGCCAAGGATCTTTGGCAGTACATCGACGGCGACGCCGATCAATACACCTCTGCCGGCGTCGTCTCCACCGCGACCTCCGATTACAAATACCAGGGCCAGTTGGAAGCCACTGTTGACGTTCACACCATGGGCGACGCGGCGGGCGCGCGCAAGATTCTCGAAGCCGAACAAGCGAAAGACGCCAAGATCGTCCAACTGGGCGATGCCGGAGTTGAGTACGCGCAGAGCGTGATCTTCCGCAAAGGCCCTTACCTGGTCCGCATCGTTGCCTATGAGTCCACGCCGGATACGCCGCAGGCTCTGCTGGCCCTGGCGCATGGCGTGGAAGCGAAACTGTAAGCACCCTCTGGATGGGAAGCGAGCCGAACGAAGGAGAAGATGGCCATGAAAAGCCGCCGCGAATTCATCAGGACCACAGCCGCGGGAGCTCTGATGCTGGGCTCGTCCGCCGTGGCGGACAAGCTGGGGCTGGCCGCTGTGCACGCCCAGAACGCCCCGCACGCCGAAGCCGCCAAATCCAGGGTTGTCGTCGCCCGGGATGCGGCGCTCCATGGCGCGGGCGGCCAGGTCGATGAAAAGCGATTGCAGGACCTGCTGGATCGCGCCATCGCCGCCTATACGGGACGCGACCAACCCGTCGACGCCTGGAAGCGGATCGTGCCGGTCGACAAGGTCATCGGCCTCAAGGTCAACGGCCTGGGCGGCAAGGGAATTTCTACCCACGCGGCGCTGGTGATGGCCGTCTGCGAGCGCCTTCAGCAGGCTGGCGTCAAGCCGGGCAACATCGTGATTTGGGACCGCAACGCCCGTGATATTCAGGCTTGCGGCCTGACCGTTTCGACCGATCCCCGCCGCATCCGCTGCTACGGCAGCGATGTGGCCGGCTACGAGGAACAGCCGGTGGCGTTCGGCACGGCCAGCGTCAGGCTGGCCAAGATCCTTACCCGCGAGTGCGAGATGGTCATCAATCTGCCCATTCTCAAGGACCACAGCGGGGCCGGCGTCACCTTTGCCATGAAGAATATGTACGGCGTCGTCCAGAAACCGTCTGACCTTCATGCCAGCGGATGCAACCCGGCCGTCGCCGACCTGAACTGCATCCCCGCCGTCCGCGACAAAGTCCGCTTCACCATTGGCGACGCCATGTCCGCGGTGTATAACGGCGGTCCCGGCTTCCGCCCCGAGTATCTCTGGCAGCCGAATGCGCTCATCGTGGGCGAGGATCGGGTGGCCGTGGATCATACCGCGTGGCAGTTGATCGAGCGCAAGCGCGCGGAGGCGGGCGTGCCGACGCTGGAAGCCGCCGGCCGCCGGCCGCTGTACATCGCCACCGCCGCCGATGCCGATCACCGGTTGGGCACCAACGATCCGCAGCGGATGCATTTGGTGGAGATTTGACCGGGAGGATGGCGATGGCCGCGGAAAACGATCACAAGCCGGAGGAAGAGCAAGCGGACGCGCCGGAACTCACGCGCCGCGAGGCGCTGCTGCAACTGCTGCGCGTGGGCGGCGTGGCCGCGGGCGCGGCGGCCGCGGGCGTCTGGCTCAGCGAGCACAGCTTCCGCCCCGTCGCGACGCAGGCCGAGCACGCGCGGCGCGACCATCGCACCGCTGCCGATTCCCAGTTCCCGCATCTGACAGTCGTTCAAGGCGGAGAGCCGCGCGCGCTGGTGCAGCGGGCGCTAGAAGATCTGGGCGGCATCCGGCGCTTCGTCAGCCGCCAGGATGTGGTGGTCCTCAAGCCCAACATCGCCTGGGACCGCACCCCGGACCAGGCCGCCAACACCAACCCCGACCTGGTCGCAGAGGTCGTGCGGCAGTGCTGGCAGGCGGGCGCCAAGCGGGTCATCGTCACCGACGTCAGTTGCAACGAGCCGCGCCGCTGCTTTCAGCGCTCCGGCATTCAGGCCGCCGCCCGCGCCGAGGGCGCTGAAGTCATTCTGCCCGATCCCGATCTCTTCCGGGAGGTGGACCTGGGCGGCGTGGTGCTCAAGAGCTGGCCCGTCTTCACGCCCTTCCTGGAGGCCGACAGGATCTTCAATCTGCCCATCGCCAAGCACCACGTGCTCACCGGCGCAACGCTGGGCATGAAGAACTGGTACGGCATCCTGGGCGGCCAGCGCAACCGGCTGCACCAGCAGATTCACCAGAGCCTGGCCGATCTGGCCGCCTTCATGCTGCCCACCGTCACGCTCCTGGACTGCTACCGCATCCTGGTGCGCAACGGGCCGACGGGCGGCAACCTGGAAGACGTGGCCCTCAAGAAGACGCTGGTGGCCGGAACCGATCCGGTGGCGATCGACGCCTGGGCAGCCAAAGCGTATTGGGACCTGAGCCCCGAAAAGATGCCCTACCTGGAGATGGCCGCAGCCCGTGGCCTGGGAACCGTGGACTTTGCCGCGTTAAAGGTGAAGGTCAGCCAGCTGGGGTAATTCAATCCCGAAGCTCGTTGCCTTTCTTCCTGGCGTCGAGCGAAGCCTGCGCTCCCCGGTGGCGTTGTCCCACCGCAAATGGACCTCCGCAACCCCGCGAAATATGCCAGGAACGGCGCGAAATGCCCTCGAATTGGACCGAAACGTGGCCGAAATGCGGCCTTTCTTGCTTGTTGTAGCGATGATCGTGTTCTGTAAGTTGTTGATTCTGAACAATCGGCATGGCTGCGGAGGGCGGAAAACATACCCCATGGGGGTATAGGGGGGGTGGGGGGTATTAATTTTCTGGTAACTGGCGCTTTGGAGGGGTAAATATGGGGCGGCGTGTTCGTGTGCGTGGAGGCATCCCATGAGATGATTGTGCGCCGGCGTGAGGTAAATATCGGCAAGGGATAAAGAGAGGGTGGCGGGCGCTGGTGTGCTATCGAAGGGTCCGCGAATCCGGGGTGGGGCACACGGCATGGTTCCAGCACGGCTTGATGGTCTCCGGTAAACCCCAAAATCGCCTTAACGTTGCATTTATGGAGTAGAGGTCCGTAATTGCATACATGATCTCCCGCCGCCTCACTTCTCATCTGAAGGAACGCCTCCCGGCGGGGAACTATGGGCCATCAAGGTGAAACGCACTTCGGCGCCGAAGATCGAGCTCGGTTTCCATTCCGCCTGTTCTGACTTGAATCCGCAAAAGCGGTTCTATGCGTACCCCGGCGCCGAGCGATTTCCACTCGACGACAAAACGGACGCCATCGGCGTCGCCAAACTGGCAAAGGAACTTGAACTGGCAAAGTACGGGCCAAGTCCCAATCCAAAAATCGCAGCTGCCATGTCGCGCCGAGCCGAATCGGCGCGCCTTGACAGCGATGGAGCTTGAGAACGCTGCGACAGGCTCCCGGGTCCGGGAATCCGGACCAGGGGGCGCCCGGCTATTTCTCTTCGGAAGTTCTCTTGTCCCCCGCGACGTAGATATTCACCAGTTCGCCCGTGGCATCGCCTACGGCTGAGCTGGCGACGGTCGGCACGACACTCTGAAGCCGATAGAGGTCATCAAAAACAGCGTTCGCATGATCGACGACTTTCCTGAGTTGATCGATGTCGGAAAGGGAGTTGCCGGGTTCCTTCAACATGGTTCGCGCTTCGTCGCGCTCAAGCCGCGCCGCCGTGTATAGCTCCTTCCTCTTGGTCAGATCGTAAAAGAGGCCCTGCGTCCCCTCGCTGACGAGTTCGGAGCCAATCTCCAGGCTCGCCTTTCGTACCATCGCCGCCCGCGCTTCGGGGGAAAGCATGGAGTCCCAGGCGATCCGCATGCCGCTGCTGCCCAGCTTGGGATCGAGGATGGCGCGGGCAGCCCTTACCATATCGGCATCGGCGGATGCTGGGAGGGGAGTTTTCTCTTTGAGGGCTTGCACCAGATGCGTGAATTGCCTGGATTTGACGGGGTCTTTCAGGTAGCGAAGCGCGTTCTCATACACCTGATCCTGTTTCACAAGGTGAACATAGGCCCCATCCTCGCCGGCAATGAGGGTCCTGCCGGCAATCAGGATGAGCCTGCAATGGAGCGACGCTGCCTCGCCCAGCGTTCCGGTCAGCTCCCAAAAGTCAAGAACGTGATCGCTGGCGTTCAACATGGCGCTGTTATTCAAGTACAGTTGCTTCCATGAGAGTGACGCTTCATTCCTGGGCAAGGGAGGGGGCACCTGGATGGCATCGAGTCCATGGGCAATCTTCGCAATCTGCGGGTTGGTGATCTGTGCGTCCCAGGCAGGCGGCGCGGTTCTTTCAATCTCCTTCAGCCCGGGGCCTCCGCTGGTGTCGCCTGCGTCCTTCAGTCCCAGATTGTCGTTCACTCCCTTGAGACCAGGCTCGCCACCATCAATGTCTTTCATGCCGCTTAGAGCTTCCTGCTTCCTGCGCTCAAACTCTTCCTTGTCGCGTTTTGCCTTTTCTTCATCACGCAGCCGCTGTTCTTCGGCCTCGCGCTGGCGCTGCCGGTCGGCCTCAAGCTGACGCTGTCGCTCGGCTTCCGCCGCCGCGGCTGCTGCCGCTGCGGCGTTGGGGTCGTAGTAGGTAGTTGGGGACGAACGAGGACTTGGCGCTGACCCGCAGTTCGCTACGCAATGCCCAGGACCGGCATCAGGCACCTGTGCACGTGCAGCCAGCGACGAGATAATCGCCAGGGAAAGCATTGCCACAAATCCAGGTGTTTTCATCGCTACCTCCATGCGCAGAAATCAACGCTCCGCGCATGCTACTTCTTCACTTGGTACGGGGCCACGGTGGTGGGCGTCAAACCCATGGCATTGACGGTCGGGTCCTTGGCGGCCTCTACCAGGCTGCAGTCGAAGTGCAGAACCATCAGTTGCGATCCGCCCTGGTACACCGTTCCATCACCGCATCCACCAAAAATGGCCCTGCCCTTGAACGCCCGGCCGCGATAGAGCAGGGCTACGGGGACGGTCACGGAAGCGCGCGTGGCCGCGTCGGTAACCGTCACGGTTGCATTGGGCTGACTGGAAACGCTGACGCCATACCGGAATCCACAAGGTTCGGTGTAATCCTGGGAGCCGAAGTCAAAATCATCTCTACCTTGTATGCACGATTCATTCGTTATGTCGAAGACGCCAATCCTGTCGCCCGCGTACATGCCATTGTTGGATTGCGCGACAAGCATGATAGCGATAATGCGGCCATTGGACATGCGGAAGGCATTGACGTAAAAGGGGTCTTCCTTTTCCGGGAGTTCGTATACATAGAGTTCGCCCACACCGTTCCGGATGCCCGGATACCACCATTTCGGCGCGTCTTCATAACGCAGGCGCGTCACACCGCCGCTCACGTATTTCACAGCCATTAAGTTCTCGTTCTCCTGCTGCTTGCGCGCGGCGGCTTCCTTCTCCGCCTGGATGACCCCGATGTGGGCACGGGCCTCGGTGGCATCGGCCTCCGACGGCTTCAACTCCAGATAGTAGTTCAACTGCTTTACCGCATCGTCGTATTGGCCGCTTAGTTCCAGCGCCCGCGACAGGTTGTAGTAGGCATTGGCCCACCAGGGAGCGATCGTCAGAGCCTTGCGCAACAGTTCAATGGGCTGTCCAAGATCCCCAGGATCGCTTGACCGTTTCATCAGCGCGGATGCCTGCAGAAAGAGCGACCGCGCCTCCTCCGGGATGGCAGGAAGCGCCGGGAGAGTGGCGGCTAGCCTGATGGCCTTCTCACGCGTGGCATCATCATAGGAATTCTGCTGTAAATTGTTGACGTACTCGGCAAGGTTGTCCTGAGGGTTCTTCGAAACGGCTTGTTCCAGCAGATTAAGCACCTCTGTCTCGCTGGACAGTATCTGCTTAAACAATGGCTCTCCTGGGCTCAGTCTCACAGTGTTTTCATCGCGGCTTTTCGACATTTTCGCCCACGCCAGCGCCGTGTCGCCATGGTTGTCCTTGGCCTCGAGGTTTGCGCCCTTGTCTAGCAGCAGCTTCACAACGCCGATCTTACCCTCCGCAATCGAAGGGGTAATGCCCCCTTGGGCGGCCACGATCAGCGCCGTTTCACCGGAGGTGTTCTTGGCCTCGATGTTGGCTCCCTTTTCCAGCAGCAGCCTCACGGAATCAACCTGGCCGTTCCATGCCGCCTTGATGAGCGCAGTGTCGCCGTCTTTCTCCTCAATCTCGATGTTGGCGCCTCTATCCAAGAGTAGCTTCATCATATCCGTCCTGCCCTCATCGGAGGCCATGATCAACGCAGTTTCCCCTTCCCATGGAGAGGCTGTAGCTTTGGCCTCGATATTGGCGCCTCTATCCAACAGCAACTTCGCTGCATCGGCTTTGCCTGAAGATACCGCCTGGATCAGCGCCGTCCGGCCGTAGCTGTCTTTGGCCTCGATGTTGGCGCCTTTATCCAGCAGAACCTTCACCACTTCGGCGTTGCCATACAAAACCGCCGTCATGAGCACCGTACTGTTTTCTTTCAAAGCGTTGACAGTAGCTCCCTTGTCGATCAGATAAGCAGCAACATCGCTGTCGCCTGCTCGAATCGCACGGTCGAGCAATGCATCAATGCTTACGCCCTTCTGTAAATCAGGAAGATATCTGCCCAACTTCTCAGTTAGCACAGTTGACTGGGCCAAGGCTTCCACATCCTGACGCCCAGGGGATTCGCCCACCTTGCGTAACATGGCGGCGAGTTCCGGGTGGTTGCGGTGCTCCGCCACCATGGCCGGCGTTTGCTGCTGACCGTCTTTCGCAGTGATGTCGGCGCCTCTCTCGATAAGTAACGCTGCCGCTTCGGTCTTGCCGTTTTCAGCCGCACTTAACAGCGGCGTCCTGCCGAATTCATCCCGGGCCTCGATATTTGCGCCCTTATCCAGCAGCAGCTTCACCACTTCGACCCTGCCGGACCAAGCCGCCTGGATTAATGCGGTGAGGTTGTGGTACTGATTCCTACCCTCAATGTTGGCGCCCTTCTCCAGCAACAGCCTAACGATATTAGTTCTGCCCATGTCGGCTGCGTATATCAGCGGCGTGTCACCGAAACTGCCCCCCTTGGCCTCGATGTTGGCGCCTTTGTCCAGGAGCAACTTCACCATGTCGGCGTTGTCTCTGCCGATCGCTCCACGCAGCGCCGTCCAGTCGTCGCCCTCCCTGGCCTCCATGTTGGCGCCCTTCTCTAGCAGCAACCTCACCACGTCGGCGTGGCCCGTGGATACCGCCGAGGCCAGCGGGGTCCAGCCCCATTTGCTCCTGGCCTCGATGTTGGCGCCTTTATCCAGCAGCAGCTTCACAACGTCCGTCTCGCCTTTATCGGACGCTATGATCAGCGCTGTTGCCCCTTCGTATGGATAGAGAGTGCCTTTGGCTTCGATGTTGGCGCCCCGTTGCAGAAGCTGTTGCACGCCATTCGTGTCGCCGTTTTCTGCGGCTCTGATCAGTTGGTCATCCAGGCTGCCGGGGGCGGCCTGGCCGGCCGCCAAACGGCTCGACAAAAGAACGAATGACAAGAGGATTGTTACGAGAACGCTTTTCATCGCTGCTCCTCGCCCGCGCCGGGAAGAGTCCGCGAGGCCAGCTTCTGGTCCGGGTCCGAACTGGCCCTTAGACCGGGAAGGGGTCCGAAGAAAGGACCGCGGCGCGCCTTGCGAGTCCGAACCGCGCCACGCGACGGAGATGCGGATTCCGGTGACCCCGCGCACAGCCCTGGGCCAAATCGCGCCGAAGGCGCGAATCGTCGCAGAAATCTGCTTCGATGCTGGCAACTACCCGAAATAATACACCGAAACGCACCTGCGAATGCTGACTTTTCAGGGCCAACTCGAACTCCCGGTCTGTGCCGCAGATAGAAAGATCAGGCTCGTTCTAGGGCTGTTCTCCAATACACGCGCACTGTTTGCGGTTTGGGTAGAAGAAACACCAGAAGCGCAGGCCGCCCGCGACACACGGTGACAGGAATCATTTCAGCCGCCGTAGGGCATGAGTGGGACTTTTCCGAGCAGGCGCGAGTATACGGTCAGCGCGCCGCGGTGATGCGCGGTGTGCTCGACGATGGACCAGACGATGTCGCTGATGGGATGGCCGCCCATGACCGGACTGGGCGGCAACGGCTGGGCGAGTTCGCCGGCGCTGCGCGAGCGGATGAATTCGATCGCGTTTGCGTAGGCTGCTTCGAGCATCTGGCGCGCGGCGGCGAGCGAGGTCACCTGCGCAATGACCTTGGCGTGCTTCTCAAAATCCAGATCGAAGCCTTCAGGCCGCGAGGCGCCTTCGATAAACCAGTCGATGGTTTCCGCCGTGTGCGCGACCTGGTGCGCCGCGGTCATCATTTCATCGCGCGGACGGAAGCCGGAGTCGGCCTCGTCGAGGACGCTGGTTGAGCGTTCAAAGAACTCCTTGCTGGCGACCAACTGATTGGCAAAGTGGGAGGACTGCGTTTCTTGGCTCATGGGCTGGAATTGTATCGTTTGGACTCCATGGCGATCAAGGTTTCAGGCGCGGCGGTGGTGCGCCGGGCGAGAGTCTGAACGGGTTTATGCCGGTCAGCCGGCATTCCGTCAGGGGCTAAACAGGCTGCGGAAAAGACCCTGAATTCGGCCGAAATATCCGAAGAGCATACCGCAGGGGCTGAAGCCCGCATTGATTCCATTGCACTTGCGGCACGACTAGAGGCGTTCCCTATCAAAGCTGGTGGGCATGTGGGGTTGTCCGGGTGTTCCCAAGATCCTAACAAGCAACTGGATTCCGGTTGTTCCGCAGGTTGAAGAATTCAAACGGAAAAGGCTCAGAGCATGGTCGAATGGGTTTAGCAAGTCAGCCCCGCTACGCGGGGTTAGCGAGTTGGCAAGTTGGCGATTGGCTGGAGCCGGATAGAGGTTCATTCCTCCTTGGGCCGACAACGCCGGCGGATGAATGTCGCAAGGGCAGGAAACCAAAGGGGGCAAACTCGCCTGCCTGCCGTCTCAGGGCCGGTCGTAAAAGCGGAAGAAGAGCGAGGGCTTGGCGACCGGCTCGGCGCGCGCCACCAGTTGCGCGGTCTGGCTGTCGCTCAGGGGCGTAAACTCGCGCGCCAGTTGCACGTTCTCTTCCAGCTGGGCGATGAAGTCGCAGCCGACGATGACCGTGCTCACCGGGCGGGAGAGCGTGTAGTACATGGCCTCGCGCATGGTCAGGGTGCCGGGAGTGGTGGTCTGGATGGTCATGCCCTCCCAGGAGTGCTTCTGTGCCTCAACGGGCGGCGGCGTCCAGGTGGAGAGCAGGCGGCTGCGGCCGGGAATCTTCATGCCGATGATGCCCATCTGACGCTCGACCGCCAGGGGCAAAAGCTCCTGGTTGAAGCTGAAGTGGTGCGGATCGGCGGCGTTCATGGCCATGAGGATGGTGTCGAAGGGATGGCGGCGGATGCACTCCATCAGCGCGTCGGGCCGGTAGTGGCCGGTGATGCCCAGGTAGCGCACCACCTTCTGCTCCTGCATCTCGAGGAGCGCTTCCATAGCCCCGCCCTTGGCGAAGATCTCGCCGACATCAAACATCGTGCCCACGTCGTGAAGCTGCCAGAGGTCCACGTGGCCGGTCTGGAGGAGCTGGAGCGACTTCTCGATCATGCGCATGGAGCCGTCGCGGGTCCGCTCCTTGGTCTTGGTGGCGAGGAAGGCTTCGCTGCGCCGGCGCGCCATCACTCTGCCCACATACTGCTCGCTCCAGCGCTCGGGCCCGCCGTAGATGGAGGAGGTGTCGATGTAGTTGACGCCCAGGTCGAGCGCCCGCTCGACGATGGGCACGGCGCGATCGAAGTTGTTCCCCTGCTCCAGCGCGGCCTGGCCGCCGAGGGAGAAGATGCCTACCCTGTAGCCGGTCCTGCCCAGGTTGCGCGTGGGCATGGCGGTTGGGGTTACGGGATTCGAGGGAAGACCGAGGAGGGTCTTCGGCGCCTGGGCCAGCGCCCCCGGAGCCAGCAGCGCCGCCGCTGCCGCCCCACCCGCCTTGAGGAATTCGCGACGCCCGTGCCTGCGCGATGCAACCGGTTGATACTCGCTCATGACGACCTCCTCGCCCATTCCGGGCGTCTTGCGAGAGATCATCATAAACCCAAACCGCGTGGATCGGGAACGGGAACGAAGGAACGGCCGCCGGCGCAGGCCAGGCGCCAACAGCAGCAAGGGTGCGCCACCGGCACCGGTCACGCCGCTTGACAATTGTATATATGGAGATCAAACTGCATATATACGGAAGGAGCGGTGATGCCTGTCACTCTGACATCGATTCGACTGGATACAAAGCTGGCGGATGAAGCCGTGCGCATACTCGGGGTGAAGTCGCGCACGGAGGCGGTCCATGTGGCTCTCAAGGAGATTGTCGCGCTCCAGAGCTTCAAGGACCTGATGAAGAAATACGGAGGCAAGCTCACCTTTGCGGGCTACGATGAGTGAGCTGATCGTCTTCGACAGCTCTGTGCTGATCGACCACCTTCGCACGGACTGCTACATTCAACGCATGGCCGATCTCACCGGGTTGATTCGAAACTCCTCGGTGGTGCTGGCTGAACTTTGGCGCGGAGTGTCCTCCGCAGCTGAACGCGAGTTTCTTCGTGTTTTCGAAAAGAACCACCCCATCCTGACGCCCACGGAAAAGAACTGGCTGGAGTCAGGCCGCATTCTGGCAAAGATCCATGCGGACCATGGCTTCGAGCCCCACAAGCTCCGCGATCTGCATTTCGATGTGCTGATTGCGTTGACCGCGAGGACGTACGGTGCTTGCCTGATTACGTCGAATCGCACCGATTTCGAGCTGATTCGGGGCTATCGGGATTTCAAGCTGGAAGTCTGGTGAGAGCGTAGGCCGGGCGATCTATCCGAGCTTTGCTGCGACAATGGCTTCCGCAGCCTGCACGGTCTCCTCGAGCGTCATCCGGGTGGAATCGAGGAGCACGGCGTCGGGCGCCGGCTTGAGGGGCGAATCGGCGCGGTTGCGGTCCCGTTCGTCGCGGGCGCGCAGGTCGCGGATCACCTCGTCCGGCGGCCGGGCGGGCTGGGGGCCGGGCCGCCCAAATTGGGCAACTTGATCGAAGCGGCGCTGACCACGGACCTCGGGAGCAGCATCGAGGAATATCTTGACCTCAGCGCGCGGAAAGACCACGGTGCCAATGTCGCGGCCCTCCATGACCACGCCGCCGCCGGCTCCCAGTTGCTGTTGCAGGCGAACCATCCAGGCGCGAATGGCGGGCCACACGCTCACGCGCGAGGCGGCGTCGGTCACCGCCTGGCTGCGGATCAGGCCGGTCACATCCTCGCCGTCGAGCAAGACGCGATTGTCCTCTTGGGTGGATTCCAGGCGGATGGTGGTTTGGGCGGCCAGGGCCTCCAGTCCTTTGCTCTCGTCCAAAGGAACTCCCGCGCGCAAGGCTTTGAGGGCGAAGGCGCGGTACATGGCGCCGCTCTCCAGGTTGAGCAGGCCAAAGTGGCGCGCCAGATGGCGGGCTACGGTGCTCTTGCCGGCGCCGGCTGGGCCGTCAATGGCGACGATGATCTTGGCGGCAGACGGACAGGGGCGCAACGGGTCTTCGTCCGCACTCATGCGCGCTTCTTCGTCGCCTGACCGGATCGGGGCTTGGACTGGGACTTGGGCCGCGCGGTAAACCCGAACCGCTTGCTGTTCCCAGCCTTTGCGCCCGCGGTCAAAGCCGGCTTGCGCCCGCCGCGCATGGTTCGCGTCTCGGAACCGGGCTTGCCAGCCGTCTTGGCGCCGTTGCCGTGGCCGTTGCGCTGACCCCAGGCCGAAGCGGGAGGTTTCTCCGTCCGCTGGCCGGAGACGCCGTGGGCCGGGCGCGCCGCACTGCCAGCGGACCGCGCGCCGTTGCTGCCGGAGTGAGCCCCATTGCCGCCTGTGGAAGCGTTCGAGCCCCAGCGCGGGCCGGAGACCGGCCGGGAACCGCTCGCCGGTTGCGAGCCCGCAGGCCGTGCCGCCGATGGACGGGTCTCAGAGCTTGTGCGCCGGGCCGGACGGCCGCCGGCGGACAACTGCGCCGGTTTCCGGTCTCTGGCATGGGCAACGCGCCGCGACGGGCTGAAATGAGGCCGCGCAGCAGCATTCTTCCCGCCGGACGCAGGCTTGCGCGGCCCCGAAGTCCGCGGGGGGCGGGATTCGCCTGAGTGCAGCGATTCCGCCGGCACTGGCGAGGCCTGAGAAACCGGCATTGGAGCTTCAACCTCCGATGCCTCCTCCTCATGGTCCCAGGAACGCAGAAAGTATGCGGAGGCCGGCATCGATGCGCTGGCATAAACAGTGGGAGGGACAGCAAACTCCGGCAGCGTGCCCGCGACATAGAAATGCGGCGCGTGGCCCATGGAGATGGTATGCACCTGGCGCGTGGCTACCAGGCCGCGTAGCACCTCGCGAATCTTGCTGCGCGCGGTCAGCGGGGCGAGGAAGAGCTCGACCTCTTCCATGGTGGCCGCGATCACCGCCTGCAAATAGATGGAAGCCAGCACGGAGATGGCCGTGACCTGCGAGGTGGAGGCGCCCTCGGCAATGGCCTTTTGGAAGCGCGTGCGCAACAGTTGCCACTGGGCGGGCTGGCCGGGGGCGGAGACGACGGGAATGATGCGAAGCTGCTGCCAGAGCTCGGTAATGGCGCGCAGGACTGCGCCTTCGGTCACTTCCCGGCCCAGCGCGTGGGTGAGAGCGGCGAGTGTGGTTTCGCCCGCCTCCAACAGCTTGTAAGCCTGCACAGCCAGTTGCGAAACCTGGCGCGACCCGGTCAGTTGCGGGCTGCGGCGCCAGTCGCGGTCGCCGCGGAGGGCATAGACGTAAGGCAGAACCCAGCCTGCAACCACAAAGTCCGGCTGCTCGCCCGGCAGCCCGAGCAGGTTCAGCCGCACCGCCACGCCGTCGGTCTCCAGGCGCACCAGCAGCTCTTCAGCTACCGCAATATGCCGGGGATCGGGAGTGGAGTTCCGCTCACCAGCCACGGCCTCGACAAACGAGGGCGCGATGGAGGAGGAAAACTGGCGCCGGGGCAGGAAGAGACACAAGCCGGTCTCTTCAATCCAGGTCCGGGCGTCCTCAAGGGAGAGTGTCCCGTGTCCGTTCTGGCGCATCCTTTCGGCGCGCGATGCTTCCAATTGCTCTGCTGTCAAAGAAAAACCTCACTTCCAGGTTGGCGTTACGGCAAAACCAGAGTTGCTGCGTCCTGTCTAGGCCCGTTCAAGGCCGCCGCTCCCGGATGGCCGCGTCGGCCTAAAGTGCTTCAGCTTCGGGAGACATGCTCCCTGGTTTTGCTACCGGCGCCGGGCAGCCCTCACTCCTGAGAGGAGGGCGGCCACCTTCCAGACGTTCTAAATGCGATGGAAGGCCCGCTGGATCTCCTTCCAAGAATACATCAAAGCTATTGGACGTCCATGCGGGCAACTGGTTGGGTGACTAGTTTTCGCCAATTCCAACAGTAACCATTCCATGCGTGCCGGGTCAAGAGCCGTGTTTACTTTGATGGCGGAATGGCAGGCGATGGAGGCGGCAATGCGCGTGCGCAGTGCCATAAGGTCCTCATTCCGTTTGGGTTCATCGGAATCGGCGCTGGATTGCTCGATCACCTCGCCGAGCATCCGCTCCAAAGCCGCCCCCTCCAGGCCAACCGGCGCAGCCTTGACCGCAAGTGTATGCGGGCCAAAGGGTTCCACTTCAAAACCGTTGCGGTCCAGCTCTCCGGCGATACGGGCGAAGACCACCATCTGCCAGGGCTTCAGTTCTACCAGCATGGGCATCAGCAGCCTCTGGCGCTGCACCCGCTCCACCTGGCGGTCGCGCAGAATCTTCTCAAAAAGTACGCGCTCGTGGGCCACGTGCTGGTCGATGATCCACAATCCATCGTCGCCGGCGGCCAGAATGAACGACTCGCGCAACTGCGCCAGCGGGCGGAGCGAGCCCAGGTGGTTCAGGTTGGCTGCCGCCTGTTCCGCCTCCACCAGGGCGGTCGCCGCCGCGGTTCCTTGATCGTTTACGCTGCCGGAACCTGGCGAGCAACCCTCGGGCCCCGCCAAGTCCGCCGGCTGGAACAGCGCTGCCGCGGCCTCACCCCACGCCTGCCGATCCTGGTCTCCCCATCCGCCCGGATTCGAGCTCCGGGCGTCAAACGGCAGCTTGCCGGAAACCGGCGTTGGTACTCGCGGGGTCAGTTGGAAGGGTTCGGCGTCGGCGCGGGCGGCCAGGGACGCTCCCGGCTCGGAGTCCGGAGGGGGCGATGGAAGCGCGCTCTCTGGAGCGCCCGGCAGCGGCGAAGCAGCCAGCGGCATCAGCGAGGGACTGGCGGTGGGCGCGGCGTGCGCGCCCAGGAATCCAGCGGCGGGGCGGGCCTTGATCAGCGCCGTGCGCAGGCTGTCGCGGACAAAATCGTGCACCAGGGTTTGCTGGCGGAAGCGGACTTCGGTCTTGGCGGGATGGACGTTGACGTCGACTTCCTCGGGCGGCATCTCCAGAAAGAGCAGCACCACCGGAAAGCTGGTGGGCGGAATCACGTTGCGATAGGCCTCGGTGATGGCGTGCATGAGCAGCCGGTCGCGGATAAGGCGCTTGTTCACAAAGATATAGATCGAATTGCGGTTGAGCTTTTGCAGCTCCGGCTTGGAGTAGAAGCCGCTCAGGCGGAGGGTGCCGGGATCGCGGGCGGGCTGGTCGGGGTTCCGCTTCCACGGGGGCGGCTCGGGCAGGCCGGCGTGGGCCAGCGGAGTTTCAGCGGCCACGGGCAGCAGTTGGGCCAGCGTCTCCTTGCCGAAGATCTGATAGATGCGCTCAGCCGTGCGCGCCACCGGCGGCGCACTGACGATGGTGTGAGTGGCCGAGAGCAGCTCGAAGTGCTTCTCCGGGTGGGCCAGGGCGTAGTGGGTTACTAGCGCCGTCACGTGGGCCAGCTCGGTGCTCTCGGCGCGCAGGAACTTGCGCCTTGCCGGCGTGTTGAAGAAGAGATCGGCGACGGCGACCGTGGTTCCGCGGGGCAGGGCAGCGTCGTCCACGTGAAGAATCTTGCCGCCCGCGATCTCTACCCGGGTTCCGGGCTCAGCTTCATTCGCCGCGGGGCCGGTCGCGGTTTCCAGGGTCACGCGGGCCACCGAGGCAATCGAGGGCAGCGCCTCGCCCCGGAATCCCAGGGTTGCAATGGAGAGCAGATCGTCCACGGTGCGCAACTTGGAGGTGGCATGACGCTCAAAGGCCAGCAGGGCATCGTCGCGGTTCATCCCCTGGCCGTCATCGGTGACGCGGATCAAGCGCCGTCCGCCGGCCTCGACCTCGACGCGGATGCGGCTGGCGCCGGCGTCCAGCGCGTTCTCCAGCAGCTCCTTCACCACCGAAGCCGGACGATCCACCACCTCGCCGGCGGCGATCTGGTTGGCAACCTGGTCGGGAAGAATGCGGATGCGGCCCATAAGCCTTTAGGGTAACGCAGGAAGCCAGGGGTCAGAGATCAGAGATCAGGCCGGCTGGACTCCGGGACCCGGTTGCCATTGGGCAGTGGTTCACGGAAGGCCCCGATCCATTTTCGCGCTGTTGCGGCGTATTGCGAATGGGCTATATTGACTACGTGCCGCGCCGGCAGGCGGCTGTCAAGGGCCAGGAGGGGCTGATGAAGATTACCGACACGATCGCATTGGTGCTGAAGAGCAAGGGCGAAAGCCGGGTTTTTTCGATAGCGCCCGAGCAGTCGGTCTACGAAGCGCTGGAGAAGATGGCCGAACACGATGTCGGCGCCTTGCTTGTGGTCTCCGGCCAGCGAGTGGTCGGCATGCTGTCGGAGCGCGACTACGCGCGCAAGGGAGTGCTGATGGGCCACCCCGCGGAAGGAACCCAGGTTCACCAGATCATGACCAGCCCGGTGATCTCCGTGAGTCCGGAGCAGACCGTGGATGAGTGCATGACCATCATGACGGAAAAGCATGTTCGCCATTTCCCGGTGTTGCAGGATGACGCCGTGGTGGGACTGATCTCCATCGGCGACCTGGTGAAATGGGTGATCTCCGGCCAGGCGCAGACCATCGATGCGTTACAGGGCTACATTGCGGGAGCTTATCCGGGATAGCGGAACTGTTTCGAGCAGGCGGCACAAAAGCGAAATGCCGCCCGGAGGCGGCATCCTGCGAACGGAATGAGGCGGCGTCAGACGCCCATGCCGAACTCGCTGGTCGTCGGTTCGCCGGCGCCGGCGAAGAAATCGTAGGGAGTGCGGCGCTTCAACTTGTAGCCCTTGCGCAGTTCATTGCCCAGGTAGATGCCCAGCGCGGCCACTGCCATTCCCACGGAGAACCAGCCAATCACACGCAGGGTGCTTCTTTCGCACTTCTCTTCGGCGCTGGACTCCTCCACAATCGTGAGCGGTTCGGGTTCGGCGGACATTGGGGACAGCCTCCTACTCCTCCATGATACTCCAGTTTTGGTTCTCTCCGCGCGCCGGGCCGGTGGGAAACGGGCCGGTATTGTTTACTTCACGGTGTCGATTCGGGAAAGCCACGCGTCTTTTTCCGGCGGGGCAAGAAAGCTCGAGCGGATGGAGTTGGCGGCCAACTGGCGCAGTTCGTCGCGGGTAAAGCCCTGCTCGGCGTGGGCCAGCAGGTACTCGTTGGCCACGCCGGAGCCGAAGAAGGCCGGGTCGTCGGAGTTGAGCGTGATCAGCAGGCCGGCGTCGAAGTAGCGGCGCAGGGGATGGGCGGCAATGGACGGGCAGACGCCGGTGCGGACGTTCGAGGTGAGGTTCAACTCGATGGGAATGGCGCGCGCCTTCAGATCCTCCATAAGGTAAAAGTCCTTGACAGCCGAGAGGGCGTGGCCGATGCGCTCGGAGCCGATGGAGAGCGCCTCGCGGATAGCCTCCGGTCCAGTGGTTTCGCCCGCGTGGTTGGTGAGGCGGAGGCCGGCCTCTTTTGCCTCAGCATATAGTCTCCGGAATGGCTCGGAGCGGGCGCGCCGCTCGTCGCCGCCCAGGCCGATGGCGACGATGGAGGGATAGCGGGGGCGCATTTCGGCGGCCTTCCGGAAGACCCACTCGGCCTCGGCAACCGGGAAGTGGCGTACGGCGTCGAAGATCCAGTAGAGCGAGATGCCGAGCTCGCGCCGGCCGCGTTCGCGGGCGCGTTCCAGGGCCGCAAAGATGGGCTCGAAGGCTGCGGGGTCGCAGTTGCGCGTTCTGTAGATGACGCCGACGGAGACGAAGACCTCGGCGTGGACCACGCCCTGCGCGGCGAGGCGTTCGATCATGCGCCAGGCGACCAGCTCGTAGTCTTCGGGCGTAATGAGCCGCTGGCAGACGGCCTTGAAGGCATCCAGGAAGCCGGTGAAGTTTGTGAAGCGGCAGAGGGCCTCGGCCTCGGGCAGCGTGAGGGGCCGTTCGTCATGGCGGGCGCTCAGCTCCACCAGCGTGGCGGGCAAAATGGCGCCTTCGAGGTGCAGGTGCAGCTCGGCCTTGGGCAGGCGGCGGATGAAGGCGGAGATATCCGACATGATCTAAGTCTAAAGATGTTTTCCCAGCCGGTGAGCCAAAAAGGGCTTCGCAATGGTCAAGGACCGTTATTCGATCCTGTCGTGTTTCTGAAGATTGTGTTTGCCGCACAAGATTTGAATGTTCTTGGGGTCTTTCGAGGAGCCCCCCTTCGAGTATGGGATAATGTGATCGAAATGCAGACCGGAATTAGAGCCGCATTTCCGACATTTGCCCTGGTCGCGCTTCCAAACTTCGAGCTTTACCCAACTCGGGATAATGCGGTCATCTTCAGATACTGGGTTTGGTTCACCCGTCAAAACGTAGCTCTCCGAATGGACCAACCTGAGTTTGAACTTGAAGACCTTTCTGCCTGTTGAGAAATCAACCCAGGAATCTATCAGGTCAAAGACCCCGTTATATACCCAAATCCCAGTGCGAAGCTTTTCGTAAACGCTGACTTGCTCGGGGGAAGTCACTGACTCTTTGTGCCTTCTTGCGGAATCTGCAAAAAGACCATTCTGCGTGAGGGAGCCATTCGGACCGAACTCGGGCTGATCTACCTTCTTGGGATGAGGACAATCGGCGGAGGTCGGACAGTCATGCCCCTCGTAGATCAGGATGCCACCCTCTTCGTCAACTTGATCATCATAAGGAGCCCCTGGCCGTCGGCTCATAAGAAGGACTGATCTTCCACGGAGTCGGTAGTTCATGCCTCGCTGCACGCTCGCTCCAACTGCCGAGCACATCTCGGGGTAAGAGATAACGTCGCCTTGCCTGAATCCAGTGGGCATCGTGGGGAAATTATACCTTGGGCGCCGTGCGAGGGAAACCGTCCCTCCAGGGGCTAGAGCCCATTGATCTTCAGCTATTTGCGGCACGACTGAAGTCGTGCCCTGACACTTCTTGCGGCTGCGAGTGCCTCTTACCGCTGTCCGGCGAACTCGGACCGGTGGCGGCTGTAGAGAAAGTAGATCGCCAGGCCGATGACCAGCCAGATGATGAATCGATACCAGGTGATGATGGGCAATCCGGCCATGAGCAGGAAGCAGAAGAAGACGCTGAGCGCCGGAATGACGGGACCAAAGGGAACGCGGAAGCCGCGGCGGCGTTGCGGCTCGCGGTAGCGCAGCACGATGACGCCGGCGGAGACCAGCACGAAGGCGAAGAGCGTGCCGATGTTGGAGAGATCGGCGAGGGTGCCGATGTCGAAGAGGCCGGAGGGGATGGCCACGGCGAAACCGGCCACCCAGGTGGAGAATGCCGGAGTGCGAAAGACGGGGTGCACGTTGCTGAAGACCTTGGGCAGCAGGCCGTCGCGGGACATGGAGAACCAGACGCGCGACTGGCCGAGCTGGTAGACGAGAATCGACGAGAGCATGCCCATGATGGCGCCCACGAGGACCACCAGCCTGATCCAGTGGAGGGACTGGCCGCCGGGAAGGATGGAGAGCTTCTTGAGGGCGTTGACCACCGGAGCGGCGTCGCCCACCATGGAGTGCCAGGGCACCAGGCCGGTGAGGCAGATGGCCACGGCGACATAGAGCGCCGTGCAGATCACCAGCGTGGCGATGATGCCGATGGGCAGGTCACGCTGCGGGTAGCGGCACTCTTCGGCGGCTGTCGAGACGGAGTCGAAGCCGATGTAGGTAAAGAAGATAATCGACCCGCCGGTGAGCACGCCCGACCAGCCGTTGGGCATGAACGGATGCCAGTTACCGGGATGGATGAAGCCGATGACGGCGAAGACGAAGATGAGAATGGCGATCAGCTTGATGCTCACCATGATGTTGTTGGTGCTGGCCGACTCGCGAATGCCGCGCACCAGGATCACCGTCAGGATGAGAACGATGAGGAAGGCGGGGATGTTGAAGCCGAAGTGCCAGCCGGGGTGGTAGAGCCAGTTGCCGGCCAGATCCAGTAGGCCGTCGGGCAGATAGGCGGGCGAGATCCACCTGGCTGAGGGATGCAGGCCGAACCAGTCCAGCAGGTCGACGACGTGGGCGGCAAAGCCGACGCTGACGGTCATGTTGGAGCCGGCGTATTCGAGAATCAGATCCCAGCCGATGATCCAGGCGATCAGCTCGCCCATGGTGGCGTAGGTGTAGGTATAGGCCGAGCCGGCGATGGGAATCATGGAGGCGAGCTCGGCGTAACAGAGGCCGGTGAGCGCGCAGACGATGGCCACCAGCACCAGGGAAAGCGCGATCGCCGGACCGGCGCCGGGACGGCCGGCCAGCGCGGTGTGGGTGATGACGTAGTGAATGAGCGGCGTATTCACCACGCTGGGGGCGTCGAACTGCTCGCCGGAGATGGCCGTGCCGATAACCGTGAAGATGCCCGAGCCGATGACGGCCCCGATGCCGAGCGCGGTCAGCGACCAGGGGCCGAGGGTCTTCTTGAGCCGATGCTCGGGTTCATCCGCGTCGCGGATCAGCTTGTCGATCGACTTGCGGGCAAGCAGTTGACTGGCCAGTGCGGTTCTCCTCATCCACGGAGATTGCGGAATCCTGCCGGAAGCGGCTTACCGCTTCGACTGGCCGCGAGCCATCTTTTTCACTTTTCTCTTCTTTTCGCCGCGCGGTCCGGTGCGCTTCGCTTTGGGGGCGGCCTTCTTGCGGGCCTCGCGCTTCAGCTTCTTGCGTTCCAGCTTGTCTTCGATCTTGGTGGTATCGGCCACGTGTAACCTCTTTCGCTGCAATCTCTTCGGGGTTTCCCGCAAATCGGGCAGGTGTGACCTCTATGTTAACAGGGATTTCGGCGGGGCGAAAGCGGCCGCGGAGCACGCCTGGACCGCAATCACGATCCGCGATCCAGGGCCTCTACCCTGGCCGCCGGCCGGGCAGGCGGATGAAAGCGGCACCCCGCGCATTTCCAGCGTACAATGAAGTCAGACCAGAAAGTGACCAGCCTGCTCGGCTCCGGCCGTTCTTCCGCTTCTGACGAGCTCCGCACCCCACGCAGCAATCAATCAGCAACCTGTTGACCGGAGTTCGTCATGCGTTCCGACAAGATACATCGCGCGCTTGCCCAGGGAATGAACCGCTTTGAAGTCTGCCAGCTTGTTTCCAAGGGCGTAAAGGCCACGCACAAGACCGGCTCGCGCTTTGAAGATTCCATCAACGACGTGCTGCAATACCTGGGCACCCACGAAACGAACAAGGCAGGGATGCACCCGGCGATCCCGCAGGTGAGCATGAAGAGCCTGAAGCCGGCCGCGTAGCAAGACAGGGATCAGGGGTCAGCCGGGGTTCTGAACCCGGTCGGCCCGGTGGCCGCCAAATGCATGGATCGTTCTGGTCCCGGCAAGAACCTCGCCGCTGTGCTCGACGCCGCGTGGAATGAAGTATTCCTCTCCGGCATTCACCGGAATCCGCTCTCCATTGACGATCAAGGTGTAGCAGCCCTGCACAACGAGCATGTATTCGTCGTAGGTGTGGACATGCGCCGCCGATGCAGCCGTCTCCTGGCAGGTCCAAAACGCCATTTGGCGTCCGTCTCCGCCGTCGAAGACATAACCCTCAACGCCGGGAGTCGCCTGGCTGGTTCCCGCGATCCTGTTCGCGGGATGTTTCATGAATTCCGGGAAATCGTCCATAGCGGAAGATTTTATCGCGTTCCGCTTCCGATGGCCGCATGAGGCGGGCACAAAGCTCCGCCAAACGCACGAAAGGGACGGCAGCTATGCCGTCCCTTTCGTGTGCTTGCATCCGTGCTGCCGATTCCATCCGTACTACCAGGTTGGTTGACCCTGCGCGGCTTGGTTCGGGCGGCCTGAACTAGACGACCTGAACGTTTTCAGCCTGCCAGCCCTTGGGACCCTTGGTCACGTTGAACTGGACGCGCTGGCCTTCCTGCAGCGAGCGAAAGCCGCTCGACTGAATGGCGGTGTGATGGACGAAGACGTCCTCGCCGTTTTCGCGGCTCAAAAATCCAAAACCCTTGGCGTCGTTAAACCACTTGACTGTGCCTGTTTCCATTGTGTGTTGCTCCTCTTTACTGATTTACCGCGAACGCAATGTGGAAGTTTGCGAGTAGGCGGTAACCGGAACAGGCAGGAACTTCAGATCGAATTCTACGATTACGTTGAGTATAGCACGGATTGGCAAATCGCTGCTGGAAAGATCAGGATGGGCGGCTCTTGTCTCTGAAGAGTTCCAGCACCTGGTGTGGCGCCGATCACGCTGAGAAGGCGGCAAAGGTCGAGAATTGCGAGGCGGGCAGTTGCCGGTGTATTCTCGCGTGGCCGGGAATGTGAATGGCAGTTCCGGCTGGCAACGGGAATTCCGATTGAAGGATGCGATATGAGTGTCTCCCAGAATGCGGCTTACGCGTGGTCGCTCTTCAAGCATGGCAAAAGGATTCGGGAGTACGAAAAGCTGGTCCAGGAATCCGTGGATGAGGATACCCGGCCGGGCGCTTTGATGAAACTGGGTGCCGAGGCCATGCTGGAGATTGCGGGCAAGGCGCTGGGCACATCTCTCACCTCGCACCCATATTTCGCTTGCCACAAGGCCCATCTGGAGGCGCTTGCCCAGGCGCTCAACGCCAGCAGCAATCTGGACAGCGCGCGACAGGCCTTGAGCAGCGCCATCCGTTCCGCCGACGCGGCAGGGGCGCTCACCGGAACCCTGGCGGATTACCGGACGCGCAACAACGGCCTGAAGGTCGTGTACAGTTTTCAGATCGCGGGTTCGCTGCGCATGCTGCAAGACCGAGGGGGAGATCCGCACCTGAAGGAGACGGTCATGACGCACGGGCCCCTGCAAGCTGCGACGGACCGGAATATCTATGAATGGCAGGCCCTGTGGTGCGAACTGTACCTCGAAAGCGTTCAACTGCTGGCCATGGGCCAGGTGGAGCTGAGAGCCGCCGAAGCCGCCATGAAGAACTTCGACGAGAAGATGAGGGCGCTCTCCTCCGGGGGCGGCATGGGAGCGCTGGGCGCCGCCCAGATGAAGAAGGACCGGGACTTTCAGTGGCTCGATCGCGCGCGGACGCCGGGGAGCGGCAGCGAAAGAGCGGTGCTGGACCCGGCGGGCTACGCGCGGGATCAGGTAAACGCCATCCAGGACTTGTCGGACCGCCTGGGCGAAAACTGCGAGGCCGCCATGAGCGACGACGTCTACCGCCCGGACTTCATCCAGCACCGCCTGGGCAGTCTGTAGGCGCTGGCGCGCTGCCCCACCCCTATCTGCCGGTGTTCTCTACCAGCAGCAAAGGGCCTGTTCATCCTTGGCAAGCCGCTTCAATTCCGCGCCGCAGTCTGTAGACCGCCTTTGCCGCATATTTCGCCTTGTGTTTCCCACAAAGATTAGGGTTCGTCTTCGATTTCGCTTCACAAATGGTGCAATTTGTGGCCTATACTGCTTCTAGCAGCGGGGCTTCCACGTCGATTGTGGCTGTCTCCTCGTGACTCTCATGGCTACGCAACTTTCCCAGAAGCGCGCCTCCGACCCGCCGCCGGCGATCCCCAACCGGCTGTACTTCAGAATTGGAGATGTAGCGGAGATCTGCGGCCTCGAGACCTACGTGCTGCGGTTCTGGGAGACGCAGTTTCCCCAGCTCAAACCCAACAAAAGCGGAACCGGCCAGCGGCTTTACCGCCGGCGCGATGTGGAGCTGGTTCTGGAGATCAAGCGCCTGGCCCACGCCGAGGGCTACACGCTGGCCGGCGCCCGCCAGGCCCTTGAGAAGGCACATTGGCGCCCGTCCCCTCAGCCGCCGACTCCCCAGCGCGATCTGTATCCCGTTCCCGAGCCCGATGCGCAACCTGATTCGCAGTCCAGCCTGCCGCTGCTCGCCGCCGACCCCGCGCAGCAGCGCCTGGATGAGGTTGCCGCGGTCATCGGCCACGCACGCGCCGAACTGCGTGAGATTGCCGGACAGTTGGCCTTGCCGGTTCCGCGTCCCGCTCGCCGCCGCGCCCGGCTGGTCGCGGTGCCGCGCCCCTCGGACTCTCTCTTCCCGTCCTAGGCAGGCTCACGCCTTGCGGACGTTTGCTCGGGGAATCTGTGTTGGCAAACAACTTCGATTTGCCCTGGCGTTCTCATGCGAATTGGAGACTCTTGCCCGCCGCCGCTGATACACTGACCGGGCAAGGGGATTCTTGGGAAGACGCTATGGTTGAGCTGTTGCCATCCATTTTGTCGGCGGATTTTGCCCACTTGGCGGACCAGGTTGCCGCGGCCGAGCGGGGCGGCGGTACGGCGATCCACGTGGATGTGATGGACGGGCATTTTGTGCCCAACATTACGCTGGGGCCCCCGTTGGTGAAGAGCCTGCGCAAGGCGACCAGCCTGCCGCTCGACTGCCACCTGATGATCGAGAACCCGAATGAGTATATCTCCGCCTTTGCCGATGCCGGAGCCAACTGGTTGAGCGTGCATTACGAGGCCTGTCCCCACCTGCACCGTTCGTTGGAGCTAATCGCCGAGCACGGAATGCGGCCGGGCGTGGTGGTGAATCCGGCCACCAGGGTCGATCTCCTCGTGGAGATTCTGCCCATGGTCCATCACGTGCTGATCATGAGCGTGAATCCAGGCTTCGGGGGGCAGGAATTCATTCCTTTTTCGCTCCAAAAGATTCGCCGGCTCGCCGAGTTGCGCCAGGAACTGGGGCTGGCGTTTAGAATCGAAGTGGATGGCGGCGTGGCTCACGACACGGTGGCCCGGATCGTCCAAGCTGGTGCGGAGCTGCTGGTGGCCGGCAACTCCGTCTTCGGTGCCGGCCATCCGGAGCGGGATGCGCGCGCGCTGCTGGCGGCGGCTCGCGAGGCGGCAAACGAATAAGCGAGAGAGTCTCTGAGAGAGTTCCAGATGGCGGATGGCCTGCCGACGGGCCTTCGCCGCAATGAGGTGGTATGAACCGGTTGTCGAAATTGTCCAAATTGTTCCAGTTGTCAACGAAGATCGCTGCGGTGGCTCTTGTGGTTCTGCTCCTGGGCGGAGTCTCCGCCCACGCGAGCAAGAAGCCAAAGAAGAAGAAGGAACAGGATCTGAGCGCCAACCCGCTGGCCGGCGTCAACTCCAAGCAGCCCGACAAGGAACTCTTCGATAAGGCCATGGTCGCCATGAAGAAGGGCCATTACGACGTGGCCCGGCTCGATCTGCAGACCATGCTCAACACGTATCCCGAGTCGGAGTACCGGATGCGCGCCAAGCTGGCCGTGGGCGACAGCTGGTTCAAGGAGGGCGGCTCCGCGGCCCTGACCCAGGCCGAGGCCGAATACGACGACTTCATCACCTTCTTCCCCAATGCCCCGGAGGCGGCCGAAGCGCAGATGAAGGTGGGCGACATCTACTACCAGCAGATGGAAAAGCCCGACCGCGACTACATCAACGCGCAGAACGCGGAGCGAGAGTACCGGAAGATGATTAACATGTTCCCGGACTCGACGCTGGTGCCTCGCGCCAAGCAGAAGCTGCGCGAGACGCAGGAGGTTCTGGCCGAGCGCGAGACCCAGATCGGCCTCTACTACGAGAGCCGCGAGAACTTTAACGGCGCCATCGCCCGGCTGGAGACGGTGGTCGATACCTACCCGCTTTATTCCAGGAGCGACCTGGCGCTGCTGGGCATCGGCGATGCCTATCTCGGCGAGGCCAAAGCAGTCCAGAATGCCCCCAACCTGCCGGGCGCGATCAAGGAGCGGCTGCGCGCCGTCTACCAGGACCGGGCCGCCACAGCTTACACCAAGGTGATTACCCGCTATCCCATGGCCCCTCACGTCGAGGATGCCCGCGACCGTCTGGTAGCCATGAACCGCCCGATCCCCGAGCCCACGCCGGATGCGGTCGCCGAGAGCGACGCTGAAGAGCGCAGCCGCCAGCCGGTGCGCTTGACGACCAAGAGCTTCGACCTCATCAGGCGCGGACCCACGGTGGTACAGGCGGTGCATGTGGGCGAACCCAGCCTGGACGATCCCAAGCGGACCATTGCGCCGGATATTACCAAGCAAAACCAAGCCCTCTTCAACGCCGCCTTCGATGCCGGCAAGCCGGCCGCTTCGCCCATCGGCGCACTTGCGCCCACCGGCCTCAATGAGCCCCCGCGCAGCGATCAGCCCTCCACGGCGCCGTTGCAGTTGGAGGCGCCGGCGGGCGGCACCGGCGTGGGGGTCCAGGTGGTGAACGCTCCCGCCGCCGTCGATCCAAACGCCGTCATCAAGCCCGTCGGCCCCGCCGACACCGCATTGCCCGCCGCTGAAAAGCCGGCCGAGGCTCCCGCTACGGTGAACGACATCAAGCCCGGCTCGACACCTGCTCCCTCCGCTGCCGACGCCAAGACGAAGAAGCCCAAGGCCGATCTGAGCGACGAGTCCTCCAGCAAGAAGAAGAAAAAGAAGGGTCTGGGTAAACTGAATCCGTTCTGAGCGCGGATCCGAGACACATGATCGATGAAGCAAGGGCCGCCCGCAAGGCGGCCCTTGCTTTCCGGGAGAAGCAATTGCCCCTTGCGCCGATCCTGGGAGCCGGGCCGGGCCATGCGGAGATGCAGGATCGAATCCGCGGTCCCGGGCTATGGGCAAATCCCGATCGCCAGGCGGCTTCACGACCCCGAAGGACCCCGCCCATTCAGGAAACGCCGAATGGCGCGCGCCGGTTTTGCCGGGTTCCCGCACGGGCAAAAGAGCGCATCGCTGGCCGGCAGGAGCGCCTTCCCAGCCGGGAATCGAGTGGCCCCGCCTTGACACAACGAGCCAAGCCCTTGATGCTTAACAGTTCAATCCATTTTTCAGCGCAGGGAGTTCAGGGTTTGCGGGTTCGCGTCTTCTATCACGACAAATGCTTTGACGGAGCTTGCTCAGCCTCGTTGTTCACACGCTTCCATCGTGAGTGCATCGCCGCCGGGGCCAGCTATGAGTACCGCGGCCTGGTGCATCGCGCCGGCGCGCTCTTCGACGAGAGCGAGTTTACCGGCGATGAGAACGCCATCGTCGACTTCAAGTACTCTGCTTCGCCCCGGATCACGTGGTGGTTCGATCACCATCTTTCGGCGTTTCTCACGCCCGAGGATGAGCAGAACTTTCGCGACTGCCAGCGGGACCCGGAGTGCGCAGGGCGCAAGTTCTTCGACCCCAACTACATCTCCTGCACCGGCTTTCTGGCGCACATTGCCGCGACGCGCTTCGGCTTCGACACGGCGCCGGTGGCGGAGCTGATCCACTGGGCCAACATCGTGGACGGCGCGCAGTACGAAAGCCCCGAGGCGGCTGTCGAGATGGCCGCTCCGGCGATGAAGCTGACGCTGATTATCGAGTCCACGCAGGATCCGTCGTTCATTCCCCGGCTCATTCCTCTGCTTACCGGGATGCCGCTGGACGAGGTGCTCCGCCAGCCCTTTGTGGCGGACTTGCTGCCCCCGTTGCTCGAACGCCACAGGCAGGCCATCGAGCTGATCCGCAGCCGCGGCGAGGAGCGCAACGGTACCATCTACTTCGACATCACCGACCAGCCGCAGGAGGGATACAACAAGTTCATCCCCTATTACCTGCATCCCCAGGCCACTTATTCGATCGGGCTATCGAAGTCCAGCTTCCGCACCAAGGTTTCCGTCGGCTCGAATCCCTGGACCAAGGCCGACCCGGCCCGCATGACGAATCTGGCGGCGATGTGCGAGCGTTACGGCGGCGGCGGCCACGCCCGGGTGGGGGCTATCAGCTTTCCGCCCGACCAGGAAGAGCAGGCGCGCGCAGCGGCGGCGGAGATTGTGGCGGAGCTGAGGGCGAAGAACCCGCTGGGCTAGCCTAAAGCCGCGCCTTCGCTCGACTCAGGTCATTCTTCTCGGTCTTCCCGGTCTTCTCGGCAAAGGAATCGAGCACATACTGAGTTTCGAATAACAGAGTGGCAGATGGGGTCAATAGAAGAGCCCTGCGTGAAGGAGAAGCGAGGACGGCAAACTTGACTGACGCACCCGCGCCGGCCGATTCACTCGCCGGACCCTCGCGGAATGGCCGGAGACTATCATGGACCTGTGCAAACCCATTACAAACTGGGTGACATCCTGGCCAATGCCATCACGCACGGCATCGGAGCCGTCCTGGCCGTGGCCGGCGCCGCATACCTGATTGCGGCGTCTACGCGGGGAACGGCCCGCCTGGTGGTGAGTTGCTCGGTATTCAGCGCCACGCTGGTGCTGGTTTACATTTGCTCCACGCTTTACCACTCTCTGGTGCGAACCCGCGCGCGGCACGTGTTTCACGTTCTGGACCACTCCTCCATCTACCTGCTGATCGCCGGCACCTACACGCCCTTCACGCTGATCTCGCTGCGCGGGCCGGTGGGCTGGCTGATCTTCGGCGTAGAGTGGTCGCTGGCCATCGCCGGTGTTGTCGTCAAGAGCTTTGCCGTGGACCGCTTCGAGGTGGCGTCGGCGCTGGTCTACCTCTTCCAGGGCTGGTTTATAGTCGTTGCTGCCCTGCCGCTGCTCCACGCCATCGGCTGGCACGGGATCCTGTGGCTGGGCGCGGGCGGATTGGCCTACACGCTGGGCGTAGTATTCTTCGCCCTCGACCGGCTGCGCTACTTCCACGCCACCTGGCATCTGTTTGTGCTGGCGGGCAGCGTGACGCATTACTTTGCCATTCTCTTCTACGTCGTCCCGGCGCAAGGCTGAATGGGCTTGCCGCAGAACCATCCATCGCCGCGGAGCTCTCCATCGTGGACCAAGATCGCCTCAGCCCGCATGGCTCGATTTGGCTGGGATTCCGTCGACGATTCGGCTCATTTCCCGCTCTTTTCTTCGTGATACTCCATCTCGGTATTGATGGCCCAGATGTTGTCCTTCGTGGTCAATCCGTTGACGATGTTCTCGACGGCGGTCATCGCGGTCAGCATCGAGTGGTCCTGGTTGTTGTATTTATGCATGCCGTTACGTCCAATCAGGAATAAGTTCTCGAAGCCGTCCGTGTAGTTTCGAATCACCTCGAAGCGTCCGTAACTGCCGAAATACGCGGGGTACGTTTTGGGAACGCGGACCACGTGCGAGTCTTCCACATCTTCGGCTTTAAGAATTCCAATCTTGGCCACTTCCTCGATGGCAAACCTGGTCATCTCCTCATCTGAAAGGCTCCACAGAGGTTCATTGTCGTTGCAATAATACTCGAGGCCGATCCACACTTTACCGGGGCTGTCGACGAGCCAGGGGCTCCAGTTGTTGAATATCTGCACCCGGCCCAGCTTCACGTCCGGTTCTTGAATATAGATCCAGTTGTCTTTGAGAGGCGAACCGTCCTGCTCGGTGACGGTAAGCTTGCTAGCCAGCAGCCCTACGGTGATGAAGTCGCGATACACCAGACCCTCGCTGACCTCGCTGACCTCCGCGGGAACTTCGGCGGAGATGGCCCGGATCAGATCGCGTACAGGCATGGTCGAAAAGAAGGTATCGCCCGCATACGTCATTCGCTCTCCGCTTTCCTTGATACCCTCGACTGAAACCACTTTGCCGCCATCCACATGAATGCGGTCGATGGCGACACCCACGTGGATTTCTCCGCCACCCTCGCGGACCAACCCGGCTACATGTTCCCAAAGCTGACCGGGACCGAGCTTGGGATAAAGAAACTTCTCGATGAGCGAAGTCTCTGTCTGCTTTTGAGCCAGGTCGCCGGACCGTCTACGAGCGAAGGCCTTCTTGAAGAAGTGCAGTACTACGCCTTTGAGCGACAGGCCCTTGATGCGCTGGGCGCCCCACTCGGCGCTGATCTCGTGACAAGGCACACCCCAGACCTTTTCGGTATACGACTTGAAAAAGATCAGATAAAGATCTTTGCCAAACCGGTTGATGATGAAGTCCTCGAGGGAACGCTCCTGGCGCTGCGGAAGCACGGCCGAGCGCATGTAACTGAAGCCGCAGCGAATCGTCCGGACCAGGCCGATGCCCCTGAGCGTGGCGGCGCTCAGGCTGATCGGATAGTCGAAGAACCGGCGCAGGAAATAGATGCGGCTCTTGCGCCGGCGGACCAGCATCACCAGGTCTTGGGTTTGAGGGTCGGTAGCCGCGTTAGCCGCGGGAAGATCGCGCTGCCGGCCTTGGTAGCGGAGTTCGCCCTCCTGGCTTGAGCCGGCCTCGACGGGGAACAGGTCCAGCCACCAGCGCATGACGCGATCCGACTTCGAGAAAAACCGGTGGCCGCCGATGTCCATACGGTTACCCTTGTAGCGGACGGTGCGCGAAATCCCTCCGATTTCGTGGCTCGACTCGATCAGAATCGGCTTGATTCCTGTGTGGCGCTGCAGCTCGAGTGCGGCTGTCAGTCCGGCCGGACCCGCTCCTATGATGATCGCAGTGCCTTCCTTCATTTCGTGCCCTTATCCCTGCCGCAGGGCAGTACCAACCCCTCAACCCAACTCCAGTGGCTGGCCAATTGCGGCTAGTACCACCCCTGCTCCGGTGTTCCTCAGATAGTTTAAACAGGTTGTGGCTTTCTGTAACGGCTGCGGAGTAGGTGGGCGTCAGCCCGGAGGGATGCTCTTCCCGGCTCTCTAACCATCGGTTTCGTACGCACCACACTGTTCGCCGGAAAAAGATCGATATCGTCTGGAGCGAATGTTTGCCATGCCAATCAAAAGCTGCGGTTGATGCTCGTTCTGCTCACTAGTCCAGTTGGCGCGCCTGATCGCCTCGGGCATTTCGAATCGCAAGCAGGTTATGGCCGCGCCCTTCTTCCACCTGCCGGAATTCTGTGTTTCAAGTACTTGAATTGATTAAGGTCTATCTGCCGAATGCTATGATTGGAACGAATTTGAGACCTGGCAGCACCATCTGGTCTCGGTTCGGAACAGGACACAGGGCGACATCGGCAATGGCGAAATACCTAGTTACTGGCGGGGCTGGGTTCTTCGGCGGCATTCTCGCCAGCAGACTGCTGGCCGAGGGCGCCGAGGTGGTGAGTGTCGACCTGGTTCCCAACGCAGCCAGCCATCGGGCTCTCACCAGCTTGCAGCAGGATATTCGTGACGAGCCAGCCATGCGGGCCATCTTTTCTGCGCACCGGTTCGACGGCGTATTTCATATTGCCGCGATGCTGGCGCACGGGCGCATGGACCGCAAAGTGCTGTGGACCTCCAACGTGGATGGAACCGGGGTGATTGCCCGCTGCACGCGCGAGGCTGGTGTCAGGAAGCTGGTGTTCACTTCCAGCAATTGCCTATGGGCCAGGAATCTGGGCCGTCCGGTGCGGGAAGACGATCCGCCTGCCCCGGCGGAGGTCTATGGCGAGTCAAAGCTGGCTGCCGAGAAGCTGCTCAGCCAGTTTGAGAGCGGCCTCGATGTGGTCATCCTGCGCTGCCCGACCATCATCGATAGCGGCCGTCTGGGGCTGCTGGCGATTCTGTTTGAATTCATCCGCGAGAACAAGACAGTGTGGGTGGTGGGCTCGGGCGGCAACCGCTACCAGTTTATCCACGCCGGAGACCTGGCGCAGGCATGCGTACAGGCAGTGGATTTTGCAGGCTCGGGCGCATTCCACGTGGGCAGCGACAACGTTCCCAGCCTGCGGGAGTGCTACGAGGCCGTCATCGCCGAGGCCGGCAGCCGTTCGCGGGTGCGTTCACTGCCCAAGGGACCGGCGCTGGCCGCCATGCGGCTGGCGCACGCGTTGAAGATTTCGCCCCTGGGGCCTTACCACTACCGCATGATTGCCGAGGATTTCGTTTTCGACACCACCCGCATCCGGGAGGCGATGGGCTGGCGGCCAACGGTGACTAACAGCGAGATGCTCACCTTGGCTTACCGGTACTATGCGGAGAACCGCGAGGAGATTCTGGCGCGGAAGAATGTCTCCGCCCACTCGCGCGCGGCGGAGATGGGGATTGTGCGTCTCTTAAAGTGGATATCATGAGCAAGCTTGTCGCGCCTTCGTCGGATGATCGCTTTCGTGCGCCTCGGGCAATCTTCTGGACCGCATTCCTTGTGCGTGTCGCCTACATTACGCTGGCTCACACCTATCGCATCACACCCTTCAATCACCACTTCGAATTTGGCTGGGAGACAGGCCGGGTGGCTGCGTCGGTGGCGGGCGGCCATGGCTACAGTTCCCCGTTCAGCGGCGACACCGGCCCAACCGCCTGGATGGTTCCCGGCTTTACCTTGCTGCTGGCCGGCGTGTTCAAGCTCTTCGGCATCTATTCGGCTCTTTCGGCCTTTGTGATCCTGACCATCAACAGTCTCTTCCAATCCCTGACAGTACCGCTGGTTTATGAGATGGGCGCGCGGGTGGCGGGGCGGCGCAATGGCCTGTGGGCGGCGTGGATCTGGGCGCTCTATCCAGGGGTCGTGCAGTACGGTGTGAAGTGGATCTGGGAGACCTCGCTCTCGACCATGTTGTTCGCCGCCGTTCTGGTACTGGGTATGAGAATGCGGGTTACAGGTTCGCAGCTCGTAAAAGAGCAGAGGGTGCTCGATTGGCTGCTCTTTGGCCTACTCTGGGGCGCCATCTCCATGACCAATCCGACGCTGCTCCTGATGGCTCCGGTTCAAGCCATTTGGGTTCTAGCCGGCACGCGGCCTCAGGGCAGCTCAATGCGAAACCACCTGCTTCGGGCCTCGGCACTCGCACTGCTCGCGGCCGCGACGTGCGCCGCCGTGGCTGCGCCCTGGGTGGTGCGGAACGAGCTGGTCTTTCATGCCTTTATTCCCACTCGCGGCAACTTTGGCGCTGAAGCCGCGCTTGCCTGGTCGCCGGAATGGGGAGGCCTCCCCTGGGGAGCCACCGTACCTACCGTCGAGGCTGCGCCAGAGCACCAGCTCTATGCCCGCATGGGAGAACTTGCCTACGTTCGGATGCGCGGAGAGATGGCCAAACAGTGGGCGCGGCAGGATCCTGCGCGCTTCTGGAAGCTTGTTCTGCTGCGCTTCTATATGTTCTGGGTAAGTGTCCCTCATACTGCCGGAGGCCACCCCGCGGCGGAAACTGTTCGCGAGTCGGCGCATTGTCTCAGTTCGATCGCCGGCATTCTAGGGCTGATTCTGGCGCTGCGCCGTAAACTTCCCGCGGCCGGACTCTTCGCCTGGGCCATTGTTCTTCTGCCTTCCATTTACTACTTCATCATCGCCGGATCGCGCTTCCGCAACCCGCTGGAGCCGATCTTCGCCGTCCTAACCGTGTACCTCTTCCAGCGGGCCGAATTGAGATGGGGGTTTACCCTTCCGGGGCTGCGAAGGCTCTGGCCGGTCAGCCAGTCCGCCGCGTAGGTGCAACCGGCGTCGGCGCAGGCGACGATCGTTGACCGGGCGGCGGCGATGGCCACATTGCGGCCTCTCGCTATGGGTCCCGGCGAGCGCTTCAGATTGCAGGATTCGTCACGGATGGGCATGAGATTCGGATGGCGCCGCGCCTCATCGAGGAGCCGCTCCCAGGTGCCGTCGGTCGAGCCGCCGTCCACAATCACCACTTCGGCCGGGGGAGGAATCTGGCCCAGAAGGCTGGGGACCAGCCGCCCGAACTCCTCGACCTCATTGAGGACGGTGGCAATCACGCTAACAGGCTGCATGGGCCAAGTATAGGTGGCGCGTCCGCCGGTGGGCCAAATTGACCGGAACCGCGGTTTGACGATAGAATTGTAGAGTTTGGCGATGCACCCCTTGGAGGGTGTGCGGGGCAATGTCGGCCTCACCGCTCGGAAGCTGAAGCGTGTGCGCGGCCCGCCTCCCGATGCGGGACTCTCTGTATGCGCCCGGATGCGGCACACGATCCCATTTCTGGGGTATCCGATTTTGAATGCGCCTCGTTTTGAGACCGGAGCGCTGGAGGGTTTTTTATGTACGCAATAATTCGTACCGGCGGCAAGCAGTACCGGGTGGGCCTGGGCGACGTGGTGAAGGTGGAGAGCGTGGTTGCCCAGGATAATGCCGACGGGACCCTCGAATTCAGCGACGTGCTGATGGTCAGCGGGGAGCCCGGATCGATGGTCAGGCCGTCTACCGCCAAGGTGATAGCCGAGGTGGTCGGCGAGGGCCGCGGCGACAAGCTTCTGGTCTTCCACATGAAGCGCAAGAAGCAGTACAAGAAGCTGCAAGGACACCGGCAGAACTTTACCGAGGTGCGCATCAAGGCCATCCAGGCCGAAGGCGTCACCTATACCGCCGCCCAGTAGGCAGCGCAACAGATTCAGAAGGAGTCAAGGCAATGGCACATAAGAAAGGTGGAGGCAGCTCCACAAACGGGCGCGACTCGAATGCGCAGCGGCTGGGCGTGAAGGCTTTTGCCGGCCAACTGATTACCGGCGGCTCGATCATCATGCGCCAGCGCGGCACGCGCATCAAGCCCGGCCTCAACGTGGGCATCGGCTCCGACGATACGCTCTTCGCCAAGGTTACAGGCTGGGTGAAGTTTACCGACCGCGGCAGCCGCGGACGCTTCGCCTCCATCGAACCGGTTGCAACCGAGTAAGAAGTCCCCGCTTCAACATGAAAGGCCGCGGCGTCCCCGCGGCCTTTTCTTGTGCGCGATTGAAGCGGCGGCTGCGCCTAGGTCTCCGATTTGCGGTCCTTCAGGTCCCTGGCTATCACCCTGTCCACCACGCTCTCCACATCGGTCAGCAGAGAGCTGTTGACAGGCTGCCGCACGGCGACCTGGGTTCCCGTGTGGCCGAGGGCGGAGGCAATCTCGTTCCATCGGTAGATGGCGGAGTTGACCGGCAGGAGCATCGGCTCGCGGGCCGGCTCAGGGAGGGCACAATAGGCAACCCAAAGCCCCAGCACGACCAGAATCAGCGATTCATAGACGAACTGCACCTGATCGGTCAAAGACGAGTGGGAGGTGGCGGCGAGGACAAAGTCGGCGGCGGACATCAAGCCGAGGCCCAGGGCGATGCCGAAGGCCAGATCGCGAACCGAAAGGCGGAACGCATTCATGGTCAAGCAGAGAAAGGCCAGCAGGCATAGCTCCAGGATGCTCACCGAACGCATCAATCTGTAGCCTATGTCGGCGATGATGAGGAGGTTCCAATGCGCAAAGGAGATGGTGGAGAAGCTGGCGAGCGCCGAGGCCAGAAACACCCAGCGGAAGACCACGGTCCCCAGTCTCATCAACCCTGACAGCGCTGAGAGCGCGGACCGGAAGACCTCCAAGCAGACGAAGTAGAGCAACACGGCGCTGGCTATGTAAACCGCCCAATAGAGGTAGAAGTAGACAGCCATGCTGGCTGGTCTGGATCCCAGCAGGCTCCCGTTGAGCAGGAACAACAGCAGCAGAGGCGCCGACGCTACGCGCAAGGCCAGATAGGCTCCCATGGCGGGATAGCGGCGACGCAGCCTGTTCTTCCAGAACAGGAGGCCGAGCACAGCCCAGAGAAGAAACTCCACCGCGCTCATCAGGGACATGGCAAGCCGCAAAGACATAACCATCCTCGCCCTATTCCAGGCTCTCTCAGGATAGCGCCAAATCCCCTGCGGCTCAATGGAAACGCGGCCTTGGTTTCTGACCCTTTCGTGTTATATCCACCGCTCCCGGCCGGCCGGCGGGTTAGACGACGCCAGGGCAACCCGGTATTCCAGGTGCGCAGACGGGTCCTGGAAAGTCTGGACGCGGCAGAGGCCCAGTGGCCGACTGGTGACTGGGGATAACGTGAGTGGTGGCGGGAGAAACGGCGGCGGCAACACCGGCAAAGACCATGGTGAGTGCGAAGATGCGGATCGCGAGTTTCATCGTTGGTAACCTCCCTTGCATTCCGATTGGCGGAGGACTGGTCTCCGCTCTCCTCTGAATGATACAATACAAATCAGTCTAAGTCCAGTTTTCTCATATAGATACACAACTAGTACTTGGCGAGATTACTAGGGTAATATGGACCTTATTCTCTTCTTCTCCGGTAACCCTATATTCCCGTGTTACTTGCCGCGCTACGGTCGATGCCGCATCCCGGCCGCTCCTGTCGGAGTTGGTCTCCATCGCATGCGCGCATTGGTCCCTCCTCGCCGCCGCCGGGACCGCTGCGGAAGGGCATTTCCGGAAGCCGTTTTGCGCCGTTTCCCACTGCTCTCCGGCGCCTGCCCGCGTGCTAAAATAGAAGCAGGGAGATTCGCGTAATCCCCACGTCATTCAAGCGGTTAGTCCCTGCAACGCAGCCCGGAAAAACACACCGGAAACCGCGCCCGGCCCGGGGGTCACAAGCGAAAACCTTGCGAACGGTATCCTATGGCGACTGAAGTACCTGGCGGCATCCCCCTCCCCGGCGACAACGGCAACTATACCGGCGAAAACATCAAGGTTCTGGAAGGCCTGGAGGCGGTGCGCCTGCGCCCGGCCATGTATATCGGCTCGACCGGCGAGATGGGGCTGCACCATCTGGTCTACGAGGTGGTGGACAACTCCGTGGACGAGGCTCTGGCCGGCTATTGCAAAAAGATCGACGTCGTCATCCACGTGGACAACTCGGTCACGGTGACCGACGACGGCCGCGGCATTCCGGTGGACATGATGGCGCTGCCCAACGGCCAGATGATGCCCGCCGTGCAGGTGGTTCTGACCAAGCTGCACGCCGGGGGCAAGTTCGACGCCTCGACCTACAAGGTCAGCGGCGGCCTGCACGGGGTGGGAGTGAGCTGCGTCAACGCGCTCTCGCGGGAGTTCAACGTGGAGATCTGGCGCGACGGCCACACCTGGGAGATGGACTTCAGTTGCGGCCTTCCCACCAGCGAACTGCGCCAGGCGGGAACCAGCAAGAGGCGCGGCACCAAAGTCCATTTCCTGCCCGACAAGAGCATTATGGCCGCGACCGAGTTCAACTACGATACCCTGGCCCAGCGGCTGCGGGAGATGGCCTTCCTCAACAAGGGCCTGGAGATCACGCTCACCGACGAGCGCACGGCCGACCCCAAGACCGGCGAAGCAAGGCGCACCGAGTTCCGCTACGCCGGCGGCATCGCCGAGTTTGTCAAGCATCTGAACCGCGGCAAGCAGGTGCTGCACGAGAAGCCGATTGTGATGGAGGCTTCGCGCGATAACGTCGAGATCGAGATTGCCCTGCAATACAACGACAGCTACTCGGAGACCGTCTTCAGCTTCGCCAACAACATCAACACGGTGGACGGCGGCTCGCATCTCTCCGGCTTCCGCACCGCGCTCACGCGCACCATCAACGCCATCGGCCAGTCGCTAGGCCTCTTCAAGGACATGAAGGAGAACCTGAGCGGCGACGATGTGCGCGAGGGCCTGGTGGCCGTGGTCAGCGTCAAGCTGTCGCAGCCGCAGTTCGAGGGCCAGACCAAGGGCAAGCTCAACTCCGACATCGCGGGCACGGTGCAGGCCTTTGTCAACGAGCGGCTGGGCATGTTCTTGGAGCAGAACCCGCCCATCGCCAAACGCATCATCAACAAGGCGATCGAAGCGGCGCGCGCCCGCGAGGCGGCCCGCAAGGCCCGCGACCTGACCCGCCGCAAGGGCGCCCTGGACGGCGGCGGCCTGCCCGGCAAGCTGGCCGATTGCAGCGAGCGCAATCCCGACCGCTGCGAGCTGTATCTGGTCGAGGGCGAGAGCGCCGGCGGCACTGCCAAGCAGGGCCGCGACCGCCGCTTCCAGGCCATTCTTCCCCTCAAGGGCAAGATCCTCAACGTGGAGAAGGCCCGCTACGACAAGATGCTGGGGCACGAGGAGATCCGCGCCATGATTACCGCGCTGGGCTGCGGCATCGGCAAGGACGACTTCGACGCCACCAAAATCCGCTACGGCAAGATCATCCTGATGACGGACGCCGACGTGGACGGCTCCCACATCCGCACCCTGCTGCTGACCTTCTTCTTCCGCCACATGACGGAGCTGATCAAGCGCGGCAACATCTACATCGCGCAGCCGCCGCTGTTCAAGATCAAGAAGGGCCGCTTCGAGCAGTACATCAAGGACGAGCGCGAGTTTGTCAGGGTGATGGTCAGCCGCGCGTCGGAAGGAATGGTGGTGCGCCACGGCGAGGCGGCCAGCCGCATCCAGGGCGCCGATCTGACCCGCTTCATGGGCATCCTGGACGAGTACCTGGGCTTCGTCGAACGGGTGGACAAGCGCATCCGCAATGAAAGGCTGACGGAGTTGCTGGCGCGCGCCGAGCTCGTCCATCGCGCCGATTTCGCCTCCCAGGCGGAAAGCGACCTTCCGCCCAAGCTGGCCCTGCTCCATGAACAGTTGACGGAACTGGCCGGCGAGTTCCAGTTCAAGGCCGTCGGCGAGCCGGTGGAGGACGAGGAGCACCACACCTGGTCGATCGGATTGACGGATGCCCAGGGTGCCGAGCGCCGCATCGACTGGACCCTGGCTTCCAGCCCCGAGTTTCGCCAGATGATGTCCAAGTACTCGCTCATCAAGGAGTTCCTGGAGCCGCCGTTCCTGGTCGAGTACGCCGCCAAAGCCGCCGCTGTCGAGAGCACACCGGAAGAGACCGAGGACGCGGAGGCCGGCGGCGCCGAGGCCCAGGCTGAAGCCAAGGCCGCCCGCCGCAGCGCCCGCCTGCTGCGCGAGCCGGTCGAGAAGCTGACCGCCCGCGAGCTATTCACTTACATCGTCGAGCAGGGCAAGAAGGACTATATCGTCCAGCGCTACAAGGGCTTGGGCGAGATGAGCGACTCGCAGCTCTGGGAGACCACCATGGACCCCGAGCGCCGCACCCTGCTTCAGGTCAAGCTGGAAGACATCGCCGAAACCGAAGCCATCTTCACCACCCTCATGGGCGAAGACGTGGAGGCCCGCCGCAAGTTCATCGAAGACAATGCGCTGGACGTGAAGAACCTGGATATCTAGCCACCGGTGAGCATTCGCGGGTTTTGGCACGGGGCGCTCAAACCAGCGCTTCAATCGCATCGATTAATGCACCAAGACTTGTGAAATCCACAGGTTTTGCCGCCTTTTGCACTTGCTTCCACAGATTGAACCGGCCTAATGTCATCCCTAGTTGGTGACCCCGCAGGGGATCGGAAATGCAGTTTCGGTCTGGCAGGACGATGCGGATTTGATGGAACCTGGCAGTTCATGGCCGGCAAAACCGGCAGGTGGAATGCCGGGATGAAATTGAGAAGGCATCCAGAGCCGGATTGGAATGTGCAAGACCCGGCAGGACTTGAAGATTCATCCGCGGCCTAGGCAGAGGATGCAAAGTTCGAGTCAAGCTGGGGAGTCATCATCGACCCAGCCGTCGACGCAGGATTCGGGGCAACCCGGGGACGCATGGACGGCGCGGCCGGAAGGTGCGAGATTCGAGGAGACTCGAAGACCCCATCTGAAGGCGCGGAGGATGGAGTGAGGATTGGGGGCAACCCCGGTACTCACCGTCAGCCGGGCCGGAGGGTGCAGGATTCGAGGGGAATCGGGGCTTGAATCCAAGGCTGAACGGGACGATGCATGGTTCGAGCAACCTGCGAGTTCATTGCTTTGAAGGCGCCAGAGGCTCCGGCTTCTGGCGTCTTCGCGTTTGGCCGATCTTTTCCTTGCGAAGCTTTCGAGAATAGTTCGGAACGGGCATTGAGTGGAATGTTGCCCGGCCTCTCAGGCTGCCTTTGAGACCGGCGCGACCGCATGGACGCCGCATTCTCACCGGCGCGCGCGGGGTTGGACTCGAAGGCCGCGGCGGCAATGTGTGTCTCGGAGGGGCGCGTTAGACTGGTTGCGGAGATACCCCAATGAGATTTGGCCTGGTTCAAGGAGCGGGAACGATCGCCGTTCTGGCCATGGTGCTGGCCGCGCGACCGCAGATTCACGCACAGTTCACTGGGGGCGCGCCCTCGTCCGACAGCGCCCTTTCCATTCCCAGCGCCCAGGTGCTTCAGCCCGAGGAGTTGAATCGCCTGTTAAGAGGCCAGGGCGCAGGCCGGCCGCTGGTGCTGCAGGTGGGCTCGCACATGCTGTTTTCCGAGGCCCACATCGCGGGATCGGAATATGCCGGACCCGGCTCGCAACCCGCGGGCCTCAAGCAGTTGCAGGACAGGGTTGCGCCGCTCCCCCGGAAGACCTTCATCGTGCTCTATTGCGGCTGCTGCCCGTGGAACCGCTGCCCCAACATCGGTCCCGCGTTCAAGCTGCTCCGCGATCTGGGATTCACGAACGTGAAGGCACTCTACATCGCCAACAACCTCGGAGCGGATTGGGTTGACAAGGGGTACCCGGTTGAGAGCGGCCACTAAGGCCGGTTCGCGTGCCGGGGCGGCGCCCGGCTGTGGCTTGGCTGCATGGGCGCGGAGCTCGATCTGCGCCCTGCTGACGGCAGGTTTGCTGCTGGGAGCCTGCTTCGCCGCCGGCGCGCCCACGGCCTTCGCGGCCGAGTCCCTCCTCAACAAGAAGGCGCCGGAGTTCACGCGCAAGGACCTGAACGGCGTCAACCTCGATCTCGCCGGCTTCCGGGGCAAGGTAGTGCTGCTCGACTTCTGGGCCAGCTGGTGCGCTCCCTGCCTGGTCGAGATGCCCAGGTTCGCCCAATGGCAGCGGCGATACGGTCCGCAAGGCTTGCAGGTGATCGGAATCTCGATGGACGACGACCCCGCGCTGGCCCGCAAACTCTACGCAAGGCTGAAGCTGAATTATCCCGTGGCCATGGGCGACGAGGAACTGGGACATCTTTACGGCGGTGTTCTTGGACTACCCTTGACGTTCCTCATCGACAGAAACGGGGAAGTTCGCGCGCAGTTCCGGGGCGAGCCCGATCTGAAGGCCATCGAGGCGCGGCTGAAGGCGCTGCTGTCCGAGCCTTGAAACCTTAACGCCCGTCTTCAGCGGGTTTCCTATTTGGAAATGTTGCACTTGGACCTTGAATCCGCCGACAGAGCCGGTGAGAGCTGATTGCCGGTCACCTGCTAACTGCCGCCGCATCTCCGAATTCGACGACAACAAATGCAATATCGTCCTGCTGGCTTTCAGGCTCTCCGCCGGACCATCCCGTTACCTGGTCAAGCAGCGCCCGGCAGGCCGCGTTTGCCGGCATTTCGGAGTATCTGGCCAAAGAATCGCTGAGTCGCAACACGCCAAACTCCTCGTCTTTACGATTTGAAGCCTCGACGAGTCCGTCGGTGTAAAGCAGACAGCGGTCGCCCGGTTCAAAGGGCGAACTGATCGCAGAGTATTTCGCCCCTGCGAACGGTCCGAGAAAAAACCCGTTCTCTTCCAGGGACTCGATCCGCCTGGGCGCGGAGCGCCAGAGGAGGATAGGAGGATGTCCGGCTCCCGCATAGCGCAGCTCACGCAGCGCGGCATCGAAATACACATAGGCCGCTGTGATGAACTGCTCCCCCAACATGCCGGATAAGGTCCTGTTCAGCCCCGCCAGAACCTCGGCGGGATTGGACATCTGCTCCACCTGCGCCCGGAACGCAACCTTCAGCATGGAGGCCGAGAGCGCCGCCGGAACGCCGTGACCGGAGACGTCGGCGATCAGCACGCCCAGGCCTTGCCCATCGGTGAGGACATCGTAGAAATCGCCGGCCACCGAGCCCGCTGGTGCGTAGCGGGCGTGGATCTCCAGGCCGGCAATTGCATTCTCCAGTTTCGGCAACAGCGCCGCCTGAATCTGGCGGGCGATATCGAGCTCGTTCCTGATGGCGATGAATTTGGTTTCCATCCGGAAACTGCGCGCGGCGCTCACGTAGAGGAAGGTTCCAAGCAGGAAGACCATGCCCAGCGGCTCCAGAAAGCCGGCCCTGGGCAGAGCCCCCATCCCCGACAGGTTCTGGTAAAGCGCGAATAGCGCCAGGACCAGGATACCGATTCTCAGAGAGCGCACCTCCCAGTCGATCGGGATCCTTGGAAAGACAGCGATGTAAGCCCATCCAGCCAGGCTCACTATTGCAAGTACCTCGCATGCAAACCAGATACGGTCCATGGACGCATGCTGAATCAGTCTGACCGCGCCCAGCATGGCCAGAAGCAGATTTGCGGCAACCACTCCGCGAACGAACCACGGGTAAGCGCGGCCGATAGTGCTGCCGATATACAGAATGAACGGCAGTCCGATCACCAAGGTGATCGAAGACTCGAAGATGCGCCAAGGGACATCGGGAAACGACGAATGCAAAGTCGTCAGTTCGAATATGAGCCGCAGCCCGTACAAAAGAGCGCCCAGCCCGAAGTAGAGCGTCGAGCGATCGGTTGTGCGAGAGCGAAACTGGTACAGGATCAGGGCGACCACACCGGCGGTCACAATGAGTTCCCCTACAATGAGGCGGAACATATCGTTGCGCACTACATCGGAAACGACGGTAATCGGCACGCGGCCATTCTACACAAGAACGGGGTCCGGGGTGTGGACGGAACGCAAGCTCCGGTTACCGGGCTGGCCGGGCGCCCCGGATACAGCTTACGGGACCTGGGACTCCGAGAATATGTCTCACTGCCGGGCGGGCAGGTTGGCCGTCAGCTCGGGCGGCGGCACGGCGGCTAGCACCTCTGTCGCGGCGGGCAGCGGCGCGGGCAGCGGGCTTTCCAGCGCCAGCGCCAGCACCTCGTCCATCTGATCCACGAAGTGCAGCTTGATGGACTTCCTGATATTGTCCGGCAGCTCGGCGATCTCCTTCTCGTTGGCGCGGGGCAGAATGACCTCGAAGATGCCGGCGCGGAGCGCGGCGAGCAGCTTCTCTTTCAATCCGCCGATGGCCAGCACCTTGCCGCGCAGCGTGATCTCGCCGGTCATGGCGATGTCGCGGCGGACGGGAATCTTGGCCAGCGCGCTGGCCAGGGCCGTGGCCATGGTGATGCCGGCCGAAGGGCCGTCCTTGGGGATTGCGCCCTCGGGTACGTGCAGGTGCAGGTCCACGTTGCGATAGAATTCGCGGGTAAGCCCCAGCGCCTGCGCCCGGCCGCGGATATAGCTGAGCGCGGCCTGCGCCGACTCCTGCATCACGTCGCCCAACTGGCCGGTGATGGTGAGCTTGCCCTTGCCGTCCAGCACCTGCACTTCGGTGGTCAGGATGCTGCCGCCCACCTCGGTCCAGGCCAGGCCGGTGACCAAGCCGATTTCGCTCTTCTCGTGCACCTCGGAGTCGCGGAACTTGGCCACGCCCAGGAACTCGTGGATATTCGCGGCGGTGAGCTGTTCCTTGTGCTTGTCGCCGCCCTTGACCACCTTGCGGGCCACCTTGCGGCAGATGTTGCCAATCTCGCGCTCCAGGTTGCGCACGCCAGCCTCGCGCGTGTAGTAGCGGATGATCTCCAGAATCGCGTCGTCGCCGAAGACGATATTCTTCTCGCTCAGGCCGGTCTGCTCGCGCTGCTTCTTCACCAGGTACTGGCGGGCGATCTCCAGCTTTTCCTGCTCCGTGTAGCCTTGCAGGCGCAGAACCTCCATGCGATCCTGGAGCGCGGCCGGCACCGTGTGCAGCACGTTGGCCGTGGCCACAAACAGCACCTGCGAGAGGTCGTAATCCACGTCCAGATAGTGGTCCTGGAAGGTGATGTTCTGTTCCGGGTCGAGCACTTCAAGCAGCGCCGAGGCCGGGTCGCCGCGGAAGTCCGAGGCCATCTTGTCCACTTCGTCCAGCAGGAAGACGGGGTTGCGTGTGCCGGCCCGCTTCATGTGCTGGATGATCTGCCCCGGCAGCGCACCGATGTAGGTGCGGCGATGGCCGCGAATCTCGGCCTCATCGCGCACTCCGCCCAGCGAGAGCCGGACGAACTTGCGGCCGGTGGCCCTGGCGATGGACATGCCGAGCGAAGTCTTGCCCACGCCCGGAGGTCCGACAAAGCAAAGGATCGAGCCCTTGGGATTCTTGACCAACTGGCGGACGGCCAGAAACTCCAGAATGCGCTCCTTGATCTTCTCCAGGCCGTAGTGGTCGGTGTTGAGCACCTTTTCCGCGTAGTCGATGGAGCGGGTCTCCTTGGAGCGCTTCTTCCAGGGCACGGCCAGCAGCCAGTCGATGTAGTTGCGGCTCACGGTGGACTCGGCCGACATGGGCGGCATGGCCTCCAGCTTTTTCAGCTCCTGGATGGCTTTATCGAGCACTTCCTTGGGCATTCCGGCGGCTTCAATCTTCTTGCGCAGCTCGTCGAACTCGCTCTTTTCGCCTCGGCCCAGCTCCTTTTGAATGGCCTTGATCTTCTCGTTGAGGTAGAACTCCTTTTGCGCGCGCTCCATCTGCCGCTTGACGCGGGACTGAATGTTGCGATCGAGATCCAGTTTTTCGATCTCGACGTCCAGCACGTCGGCGACGCGCGCCAGCCGCGTGGCGGGGTCGAAGATGGCCAGCAGCTCCTGCTTTTCCTCGATGCCCAGTTGCAGGTTGGCGGCGATGGTGTCGCTCAGCTTGGCCGGCTCGTCCATGCGCACGGTGGCGATGATGGTCTCGTAGTTGAGCGACTGCTGCAGCTTGACATACTGCTCGAAAAGGCCGGTGACGCGCTGCATGAGCTGCCCCACGGCCGGGGTCATCTCGAAGTCGGTCCTGCCGGTGCGCACCGTGGCCACAAAGAAGCCGTCGCGGTCGCTCACCTCGGTGGACTTGGCGCGCTCCACGCCTTCCACCAGCACC
>Ga0326728_10001853_pt1 | contig 72733 bp, 66 predicted proteins | sample MB3enrmetagenome_FD_207602 | JGI IMG/M metagenome (GOLD analysis project Ga0326728, IMG submission 207602) | Lab enriched peat soil microbial communities from McLean, Ithaca, NY, United States - MB31MN | ecosystem: Environmental > Terrestrial > Soil > Wetlands > Peat | place: USA: New York...
GCGAATCGCATCCCACGATTCTTGCGAATCCCCGATTTGCATCCGGGCAGCCGTTTCAGATCAACTGTTGCAGGCCGGACTCACTGTTCCGGCCGCGACCGCGACTCACTCGCGTTTAGAACCGCTGCAGCCCCACGCTGGCGGTTGCAGTGCCCCCGGGTTTTTGCATTGCATTTATGCTGCACCGCACCATAATATAGATACACGTTTGAGGGCATATTGCATGAGCCGACCCAAACGTATGGAAAAGGTTTACGTCATGTTACGTGTTCTCGTTGCCGGCGCCTTCCTGGGTGCTTTCGGCATCGCCAATGTCGCTCAAGCCGAGGTCATTCCCCCTGATGCCGGGCTTCAGGCCGTGCTCGGAGCGGTCAACGTGACCGTCTACTACCATCCGGTCAAAGCCGGGTATGAGGTTGTCACCACCGCCAGCACCGATCAGCCCGACAGCGCGATCCGCTTCATCTCCACCCTGGCGCCCGGGCAGGATACGGTTATTTCCGTGCCCCGCAGCGTCGGACAGCCCGCGCTGGAGCTGCACCTGCGCCGCGTCGGCGACCGTCTGGAGTTCCAGCGTCCGACCTCCTGATCTGCCGTGCCGTCACGGTCTGCGTTCGTGGACCGTGACGGCGGCTCAGCCGAATGTCGCGGCACCGTCGGCGATCGACTTCAGCGCCGACGGCAACCGGATCGTCACCTCGGATGCGTTGCGGATTTCAATGACCGCGGACTTGCGCAGCGCGGTGAACTCCCGGCTCACGGTTTCGATCGTCAGTCCGAGATAGTCCGCGATGTCGGCGCGGGACATCGACAGCGACAACCCGTCGCCGTCCCGGGTTGCCAGCACCAGCGCGGCACGTGACCGCAGGAACGAGGCGACCCGCTCCCGCGCGGTCTTGCGGCCAAGCAGCAGCATCTGCTCCTGCGCATTGACCAGTTCGCTTGACGCCTTTTCGAGCAGGCACCGCTCCAGCACGGGGAAATCGTCGAGGAATGACCGCAGTCTCGGGCGGGAGAACCGGCAGGCCCGCACCGGCTCAAGCGCTTCGGCCGAGAAAGCATAGGTCTGGCCGGCCGCGAGGCCGAGGAAATCACCGGCCTGCACGAAACCGGTGATCTGCCGCCGTCCGTCCGGCAGCAGCTTGTAGACCTTGGCCGACCCTTCGGTCAGATTGAAGAAATGATCGGCTGACTCGCCTTCGTGGATGAAGCCGATTCCGGCCCCGATCTCGACAACCGTGGCGAGGGACGCAAGGCGGGAGAGCGTATCGCCCTCGATCACGCTACAGAAGCTCAAGGAGCGCGCGCCGCACGACAGGCACCCGGCCAGCGAGCTTTTTCCCATCGGTAACGTCGCCAGCGAGATCATCACACAACCCTTTCAGACGGACGCATAGCACGGGTCATGGGGACCGGCGATAGCTTATGCCCCGCGGCGGAATAAGTCTAAAAATTCAATCGTGATCCTGATGCCCGGGCAGCGTGCCGGCCGCCTGCGATATCGGCTGCCCCGTCGGCGCCCCGGCCAATCACCGGCCGACGCGGAACCGCTCCACCGCCGCGACCAGCGCCCGCCTGATCCCGGGCTCCAGCGCCGAGTGCCCCGCGTCCGGCACGATCGTCATCCGCGCGGCGCGCCAGGCGGCGGCGAGGTCGAACGCCGTCACCGCCGGGCAGATCATGTCGTAGCGCCCCTGAACGATCTCCGCCGGGATGTGGCTGATCCGGTCCATGTGCCCGAGCAGCCCCTTCGGTGACAGGAACAGGCCATGCGCGAAATAGAACGCCTCGATCCGCGCCAGGCCCAGCGCGGTGCGGTCCTGCGAAAAGCCGCTGACCGTTTCAGGGCTTGGCAGCAGGGTGCTGCAGGTGCCCTCATACACCGACCAGGCCCGCGCCGCCGGCAGGTGGACCGAAGGGTCCGGATCGGTTAGCCGCCGCAGATAGGCGCCCAGCAGATCGCCGCGCTCCGGCTCCGGCAGGAAGCCGGCGAATGCGGCATGGGCCTCCGGAAATACCGCCTGCATGCCGTGCAGGAACCACTCCACCTCCTGCTTGCGGCCGAGGAAGACCCCGCGCAGCACGGCCCCGGCGACGCGATCCGGGTGCTCCTGCGCATAGGCCAGCGCCAGGGTCGATCCCCAGGACCCGCCGAACAGCAGGAAGCGCTCGATCGCCAGATGGCGGCGCAGGATCTCGATATCGGCGACGAGGTCCGGCGTGGTGTTGGTTTCAAGGCCGCCGAGCGGCCGCGACCGGCCTGCCCCGCGCTGATCGAATATGATAATGCGCCAATAGTTTGGATCGAAGAAGCGGCGATGCACCGCGCCCGCGCCTGCCCCCGGGCCGCCATGCAGGAACAGCACCGGGCGGCCGTTGGGGTTGCCCGCTTGCTCCCAGTACATGACATGGCCGGCGGACAACGGCAGATAGCCGGTCTCGTATGGGCCGATCTCGGGAAAGAGGTCGCCTCGGGGCATGATAGGACATCCTATAACCAGCGGACGCAATGGGAAACAGGGCTTTAATCAGATGCAACGGATTTGGATTGCGTTGGCGGGGCTGGCCGGGTGCGTGGCGGTCGGGATGGCGGCGTTCGCGGCGCATGGGTTGCACGACCCGAACGCTCTGCGCATCGTCGAAAGCGGGGTCCGCATGCAGGGCTGGCACGCCTTGGCCTTGCTGGGAACTGCGCTTTGGACGCCGCGCGGCGGCTGGCTTGCACATGCCGCCGCGGCGGCGTTTGCGATTGGCATGCTGCTGTTCTGCGGCTCCGTGTATTCGCTGGGTCTCGCAGGCGTATCGCTCGGCCTGCTGGCGCCCACGGGCGGCATCACGCTGATGCTGGGCTGGCTGCTGCTCACGGCGTCGGCGTTGCGCGCCCGATGATCCGAGCCGCCTATCTCGCCGCCGAGGGCTTCGAAGCGCCGCTGGCGGAGGAACTGTCGCGTCACAGAGTCGTGATCAGTCGCTGGCACGGCCGGCTGGCGGTGTCGCCCGACCCGCCGGTGGCCGCCGCCTGGGCGCTGGATATCTGGACCGACCCGCGGGAGATCGACGCGCCAACAGTGAAATCCGCCGCCGACGCGCTGCGCGCGATCCAGCGCAACTGGTCGGCCTACGCGGTGGAGCACCACCGCCGCATGGCGCTGATCGCCGAGCGGCTGCCTCCGGTGAAGGCTCGGCCGCTGGTGTTCCCGGAACCGGCGCCCTCGTCGCATCTCGGTGCCTGGACTCTCCTGGCGGCCGATCGGCTGCTGGTTAGTGCGGTCAAGGCGTCGCCGTTCGTGAATGGGGAGTGCCGGTTCGAGGAAGACCATCTCGGTCCGCCCAGCCGGGCATACTTGAAACTGTGGGAGGCGCTGACCCGGTTCGGGCGCTGGCCGGCCGTCGGGGAAACATGTCTTGACCTGGGCGCGTCGCCCGGCGGGTGGACCTGGGTCTTGGCGAAGCTGGGGGCGAGCGTGACCGCGGTGGACAAAGCTCCGCTCGCTGCGTCCGTCGCGGCGATGCCGGGGGTTACCGAGCGGCTGGAAAGCGCGTTCGGGACGGTGCCGGAGCCGGTTGACTGGCTGTGCAGCGACGTCATCGCCTATCCGGATCGCCTGCTGGCGCTGGTACGGCGGTGGATCGAGGCCGGGGCCGCCCGGCACATCGTCTGCACCATCAAGTTCCAGGGTCCGACGGATCACGCGGCGTCGGAAGCGTTCGCGGCGATCCCGGGCGGGCGGGTGGTTCACCTGTTCCACAACAAGCACGAGCTGACGTTTTTGTGGGGAGGTCCAACCGCTTACGGCGGGTTTGAAGATAAAGTCGCTGCTGTGCTACCTTGAAGGAATGGCCGCACCGACAGTGGAAACACTCTGCTCCCTGATGATCCAAATCCTGGACGGACAAGCGGACATCATGGCCGACGTGCGGGAGATCAAAAGCATCCTCGCGGCGATTCGCGGCGACTTGCGGCAAACTGACCGGTGGCTCAGTGCGATGCGTAGAAACCTGTTCGGTCTCGGGACCACATCAGGATCGTTCTGACCGGCTGCCACACGGCCAATGCGCGGGCGTTCCTGTCATGCCGGCAGGCCGCTTGCTGACCCTGCCCCCATCAGCTACATCCCCCCGGTTTTCCGTGGGGGCGAGGATGGCGATCAACAAGATTTACCCTGACGCACATGCGGCGTTGGCCGACGTGCTGAAGGACGGCATGACGATCATGTCCGGCGGGTTCGGCCTGTGCGGCATTCCCGCCGTCCTGACCGACGCGATCCGCGACAGCGGGGTCAAGAACCTGACGATCATCTCCAACAACTGCGGCATCGACGATGTCGGCCTCGGCAAGCTGCTGACCACTCGGCAGGTGCGCAAGATGATCAGTTCCTACGTTGGTGAGAACGCCACCTTCGCCAAACAGTTCCTCGCCGGCGAACTGGAGATCGAGTTCAACCCGCAAGGCACGCTGGCCGAGCGCATCCGCGCCGGCGGGGCGGGCATCCCGGCCTTCTTCACCGCTACCGGCGCCGGCACGCAAATCGCCGAGGGCAAGCCGCAGCAGGAATTCGACGGGCGGCTTTACGTGCAGGAGCGCGGGTTATGGGCCGATCTGGCGATCATCCACGCTTGGCGCGCGGATCCGGAGGGAAATCTGGTCTACCGGAAGACGGCGCGGAACTTCAATCCCATCATGGCCACCGCCGCCAGCATGGTCGTTGCGGAAGTCGAGGAGATCGTCGCGCCCGGCGAGCTCGACCCCGACCACATCATCACCGCCGGAATATTCGTTAACCGCATCGTCAAGCTCGATACTGTTGACAAACGGATTGAACAACGCACCGTGCGCAAGCGCGCTTAGGGGAGGCGACAGCAATGGCCTGGACACGCGATCAAATGGCCGCCCGCGCGGCTCGCGAACTGAAAGACGGATTCTATGTGAATCTCGGCATCGGCATTCCCACCCTGGTGGCGAACCATGTTCCGGAAGGGATGTCGATTCAGTTTCAGTCTGAGAACGGCATGCTCGGGATGGGGCCGTTTCCTTTCGAGGGCGAAGAGGATGCGGACCTGATCAATGCGGGGAAGCAAACGGTAACGACGCTGCCGACGACGAGCTTTTTCGACAGCGCCGCCAGTTTCGCAATGATTCGCGGCGGCCATATCGACATCTCGATCCTGGGCGCGCTTCAGGTGGCCGAGAACGGCGACCTGGCGAACTGGATGATCCCCGGCAAGATGGTCAAGGGGATGGGCGGCGCGATGGATCTGGTGGCCGGCGTGCGCCGGGTGGTTGTGCTGATGGAGCACACCGCCGGCGGCAAACCCAAGTTGCTGAAGCGCTGCAACCTGCCGCTGACCGGTGCCGGGGTGGTGGACTTGGTCATTACGGATCTCGGCGTGTTCCAGGTGGCCGCCAAGGGTCATGACGACGGACTGACGCTGATCGACATCGCGCCGGGCGTGACGCTGGGCGAGTTGCACCACAAGACTGAAGCACCGTTCGCGATCGCGGACGAACTGGAGATCGCGGCTTAGCGCCTGCCGGTGAATAATAGCAGTCGGTGTTGACTATCACCCATCCGGCCCCTCCCCACCGTCATGGCCCGGCTTGTTGTCCGGGCCACCTATAGCCGCACGTGCCGAGACAGGTGGCCTGGGCAGCAAGCCGGGCCATGACGGTTTAGGGGAAGAGTCACTCTCAACGCGGACTGGTCCAACCGGGTCGTCGGCGGCCATTCCTGGCTTCTCGACGTCATGGTCCGCGCAGGCGGACCGTCCACGCCTCGTTGTGCCGGTCCTGGCAAAGGCTGCGTGCCACCGGGCCTGGACGGTCCGGCGCGATTGTGCAACGGATGCCGCGCGGGCGTTGCGCCTCGCCGGGGGAATCGGTGCACGGGATTCGGATTGCCTGCCTGGGCCTTCTGTTGACGCTGTCGCCGCGCTGGCCCGCGGAGGCGGCGGACGGCGCCGCGCCGCACGGCCCGGCGGCGGCTCAGGTGTCCGTCTGCTTCGTGCCGGAACAGTCCTGCGGGGCGGCGGTTACTGACGCCATCGCCGCAGCAACGTCCTTCATCCGGATCCAGGCGTACGGCCTGACCTCCCCCGCCATCCTGCGGGCGCTTGCCAATGCCCGGGCACGCGGCGTGGACGTCCAGGCGGTCCTGGACAAGTCGGACGAGCGCGAACATGGCCGATACATCACCGGCGCGCGCTTCCTGGTGGAGGCGAACATCCCCACCTGGATCGACGACAGCGTGGCGATCGCCCACAACAAGGTCATCATCATCGACGGCCATCTGGTTATCGGCGGCTCGTACAACTACACCGCCGCGGCGGAGCGCAAGAACGCCGAGAACGTCACCTTCATCGACGCGCCGGTGGTGGCCGACTTCTACCTGCTGAATTGGGAAGCCCGAAGGGCGGTGTCGCGGCCGTCGCGGTTCGCGCCGGACGCTGGCGAGGACGCTCCGCATGAGGTGGCTTCGGCGCCGCGGCAATGATCGACCGTAGTAGTCAAATGCTAGGGCATTGGCCCGCGCATGCGTCGCCTGCGCAGAAAGACGTAGGATTGGCCTTGGCGCATCAGCGTTTCGGCAGCTGTGGGGGTCATGCAGCTCCTCTTATGAGTGATTGACTAAGTTCTCGCACAGCCGTAATAACTTCGTATTCGTTCACTAATGGCGTACAGGCATCGCACCGCCTATCGCTGCATAGCCGAGAGGCCAGAATGACTGACGGACCGGAAGCCGCTTGTGTTCCCGCGCGAGCGGATGAGAAAGACGAACTCAGCGGCGAAGTCGCGCTTCGCGCGCACATTGACAAGTCGGGTCTGACGCTCGCTGGCAAGAGCCGTGCGTTGGCTGCTACTGACAGGCTTCTTGGCGGATTGATCGGAATTCCTGGGCAGTATCTCGAAGGCAGGCGCTCGAAGGCAGCGATGAAGGACGCGATCGAGGTGGAGCGCCTGCGAGCCGAGGGTAACCATGCGATCGAATTGCTCAAGATCAAGAGCGAATTTGCGAGGATGGCAGCACGACGTTTCATCGCCGAAGAATTGCAAAAGCAAGTCAACCGCGAGGCTGTCTGGCTCGAGATGGATACCGAAATAAGCGCTTTGCTACCGCTAGATGGTGAAGATCCTGGAGACAAATGCTGCGAACTCGACAACGATTGGACAAATATTTTCGTGGGTTACGCCGAAAAGGCTTCCAGCGAGCGCTTGAGGCAGCTTTGGGGACGGATCTTAGCTGGAGAGATTCGAAAACCCGGTTCTTTTGCTCTGTCCACTCTCCGGATCATATCTGAGATGGATGCCGAGATCGCAACCGCATTTCAGGAAATCGTCGCCCTCAGATTTGGACCCGATACGGTTTTGCCGCCGACAGAAATGAAGAATGACATTTTGAATAAATGGGTCTTTCTGGAGGAAGTTGGTTTGCTCCAAGGGGTTCTTTCTAATCTCAACATTTCTCTTTCGCCTGAGGCCGATACATTGGATGACAAGTCTAGTACAGATACCATATTGCTCGGTGAGTATTATCTTAAAGTATGGTTCAGGAACAAGGCTCAGATTATATTTCGGTATGTCAGAATTACCCGAGTAGGCCAACAACTAGCGGCGATCCTGCCGCTGAACGAGCTAGAATCATTGGCGGAATTAGCTGAAAGAATAAGATGGCAAAGCGACGGTGTCGAAATTGGCCGATTAATAGCTAAGAATGAAAGTTTTAGCCAACCTAACACAACAGAAATTATCCGGACGTATGATCGCGGACCACCCCCAACACCTTTTCACGTCTAATTCGCGCCGCTGGACTTGCCAGCGAGTCGTCGACGCTTGCTAGGCTTCTCTGCTTCGCTTGACCTCAAAAAAGTGCAACGGGATAAGACCGGCATATGAGGCTGCCCCAAAAGTAGCTTGCGCGTCGCGATATAAATAGGGTACCCCCCTATGCATGACCCACACGATCCGGGAAAAGCAGAAGCTCCTCGCCCGCGTCCGCCGCATCCGCGGCCAGATCGAGGCGATCGAACGCGCCCTCGACACTGAATCCGGCTGCGAGCAGGTCATGCACCTGATCGCCGGGGCGCGCGGCGCGATGGCCGGGCTGATGGCCGAGGTCGTCGAGGACCACGTCCGCACCCACCTCGTCGACACCGGCGCCCATCCGGGCGCGTTGAACGGCGACGCCGTCGAGCAGTTGCTCGAAGTCGTACGCACCTATCTGAAATGAGGCCGCAGATGGAATCCCACAGCCACGTCTTCCTCGGCGAAGGCCATGAACATGCCGAGAAGCGCACCTGGTGGGTAATCTGGCTGTGCGGCGCGATGATGGCGATCGAGATTGTCGGCGGCCTGCTGTTCGGCTCCATCGCGCTGGTCGCCGACGGGCTGCACATGAGCACGCATGCGGGGGCGCTGCTGCTTGCCGCGCTGGCCTACAGCTACGCGCGGCGGCACGCGACCGACGCCCGCTTCACCTTCGGCACCGGCAAGCTGGGCGACCTCGCCGGCTTCACCAGCGCCATCGTGCTGGCGATGATCGCGCTGCTGATTGGCTGGGAGGCGGTGACCCGATTCCTTGCGCCGGTGCCGATCGCGTTTGCCGAGGCGATTCCGATTGCCGCGCTGGGGCTGGGGGTGAATGTGGCCAGCGCCTGGCTGCTGAGCGGCGGCCACCACCACCATCATCATCATCACCACGGACATCACCACGACGTTGAATCGCAGGAGCTCGAACTGGGCGGCGTGCCCGTCACGCTGGAGATCTACGAAGACGGCGTGCCGCCCCGGTTCCGGGTGCACGCGGATATCCCCGCCGCCGCACTGACCGTCGAAACCATCCGCCCCGGCGGCGCGCGGCAGAGCTTCGCGTTCCGGTCCATCGGCGGCACTCTGGAAAGCATCGACGAAATCCCCGAGCCGCACGCCTTCACCGTGCAGCTTCGGCACGGCGCGGCGACCGCATCGGTTGCGTTCGAAGAGCATGACCACAGCCACGCCGCCTCCCACCGCGACAACAACATGCGTGCGGCCGTCATCCATGTGATGGCGGATGCCGCGGTGTCCGTCCTGGTGATTGTCGGGCTGCTGCTGGCGCGGGCGTTCGGCTGGCTGTGGATGGACCCGTTGGCCGGCATCATCGGCGCCTGTGTGATCGCAAGCTGGGCCTGGGGCCTGGTGCGCGACACCGGCAGCATCCTGCTCGACATGAATCCCGACCCGCGCCTGACCAGCCGGCTCCGCCAGGAGATCGAGGCGGACGGCGATCGGCTGGCCGATCTGCATGTCTGGCGCCTCGGGCCGGGCCATCTCGGCGCCGTGCTGTCGGTGGTCACCGGCAAGGACCGCCGGCCGGAGGACTACCACCGGCGCCTGCGGCATTTTCCGTCATTGTCCCACGTCACGGTGGAAGTGCAGACGCAATGACCTACAACGCGAGGCTGCGGGCGTTCGCGGACCTGCTGCTGCGCTGGAACGCCTCGCTGAATCTGATCGCCCCGCGCGACGCGGACGTGCTGTGGGAGCGGCATATCGCGGACTCGCTTCAACTTGTGCCGCTGATGCCGCCGAGGGTAGCCCGCGGCATCGATCTCGGCACCGGCGGCGGCTTCCCCGGACTGACATTGGCGATCGCCACCGGCGTCCCGTTCGACCTGATCGAGTCGGATCGCCGCAAAGCCTCGTTCTTGCGCACCGCCGTGCTGGAGACGGGCGCGCCCGCCACGGTGCATTGCTGCCGTATCGAGGATGCCGCGGTGCCCCCGGCGCCTCTGGTCACGGCCCGTGCTCTGGCTCCCCTGCCGCGTCTGCTGCCGATGGCGGCCCGGCTGCTGACCGAGGACGGTGTCTGCCTGCTGCTGAAGGGCGCCAAGGCTGAGGAGGAACTGGCGGTGGCGGCGAAGGACTGGGCCATGGACGTGGAGCGCGTGCCCAGCCGAACCGGTCCCGATGGGATCGTCTTGCGGCTGTCCGGGCTGCGCGCCCGGCTTCCGGACTGAGGCGCGGGCCAAACCGACAAAATTGTGACACTTTGATGTCGCGACTCAGCGGCGGTGCGCTACATCGTCCCGCTTGCGGACGTCCGGTCGCCGGCAAACTTCCGGCTGCCAGCTTGAATGCGATCAGAAAAGTGGGATGCGCGCGCGGGATGCCGAAATCGAAGCCGGTGAAGAAGGCCAAACCAGCCGCCGGCAAACATCAGTATGCCGCCTTGCCGATCCGCGTCGGCGCTGGCGGAGGTTGGGAGGTTCTGCTGCTGACGTCTCGCGATACCGGACGATGGGTCATTCCCAAGGGATGGCCCGGCCGGAACCTGACCCCGCGCGCCGCCGCCGCGCGCGAGGCTTATGAGGAAGCCGGCCTCGAGGGCGTGATCCGGCCGTCCGCGCCCATCGGCCGCTATCGCTACGCCAAGAGGCTCAACGGCGGCGCAATCCGGATCACCGTCAAGGTGTTCCTGCTACGCGTCGAACGCCAGCTCGATACCTGGCCGGAGCAAGATCAGCGGCGGACGCGCTGGCTCAGCCCGGAACAGGCGGCCGCACTGGTGGACGAGCCGGAGCTGGCGGCCATTTTGCTTAAGACCCACACCCTTGCCGGACGGAGCGGATCATGAAGCCGGGGAACGTCCTGATCCGGGCCTTCAGGTCGATGCTGCCGCAGGACGAGCGCTTCATCGAACGCTTCTGCGAGCACTCCGCACTGATCGTGCCGGCAGCCGAGGCGTTCCGGGCGCTGATGTCCGGCGACGGCAACGCCGAGCAGCACGCCGCGGAGATCAACCGGCTGGAGCACGCGGCCGACAAGGTGACGCGTGAGACTGTGCTGGCGATCCATCGCACCTTCGTCACGCCGTTCGACCGCTCGCAGATCCTGGATCTGATCACGGCGCTGGACGACACGATCGACCTGATGAAGGACACCGGGCGCCGCATGCTGCGCTACGGCGTCGGCTTCACGCCGGAGATGCAAGGCATGGCGGACTGCATCGTCCGCCAGGCCACGGCGCTGCGCGACGGCATGCCACTGCTGGCCGCGATCGACCGCAACGCGGAGCGCCTGAGCGCGATGTCCATCGCCGTCCGCCACATCGAGGAAGAAGGCGACGAACTGCTTGACCGCGGCCTGCGCAAACTGTTCGCCAGCGAAGGCTCCGCCGGCTACAAGCTGACGGTCGAGAAGGTCTACGACCTTGTCGAGGCTGTTGTTGACCGGTGCGAAGACGTGGTGGACGTCATCGACGGCATCGTGGTCGAGCAGGTCTGACCGCCGCCGTGGACAGCTTCCTGATCGGGACGCCCGCCCTCGCTGCCCTTGTCGGCGTGGCCTTGCTGTTCGACTTCCTGAACGGATTGCACGACAGCGCCAACTCGATCGCAACGGTGGTTGCCACGCGGGTCTTGCGGCCGTTCACCGCCGTGGTCTGGGCGGCCTTCTTCAACTTCATCGCGTTCACGGTGTTCGGATTGCACGTGGCCACGACGATCAGCAGCGGGGTGGTGCATCCCGCCCTGGTCGACCCGCTCGTGGTGTTCGGAGCCTTGTCGGGCGCGATCGTCTGGAACGTCCTGACCTGGTGGCTCGGCATCCCTTCCAGCAGCAGCCATGCGCTGGTGGGCGGCCTTGTCGGCGCCGGCATCGCTAAGGGCGGACTTTCGGCCGTGGTGTGGGGCGGCCTGGCGACCATCGGCTCGGCCATCGTGCTGTCGCCGCTGATGGGGCTGCTGCTGGCGATGACTTTGGTGTTGGCGGTCTCCTGGCTGGCGGTGCGGTCCACCCCGTTCGCGGTCGATCGGCGGTTCCGGGTGCTGCAGTTCGTCTCGTCCTCCGCGCTCAGCCTCGCGCATGGCGGCAACGACGCGCAGAAGACGATGGGGATCATCACCGTTCTGCTGTATTCGCAGGGCCGCCTGGCCGGCGGCTTCGAGGTGCCGTTCTGGGTGGTGCTGAGCTGCCAGGGCGCGATGGCGCTGGGCACGTTGTGCGGCGGCTGGCGGATCGTCCGCACCGTCGGCGTCCGCATCACCCACCTGACCCCGATGCAGGGGTTTTGCGCCGAAAGCGGCGGGGCGCTGGCGCTGTTCGGGGCGACCTGGCTGGGCATTCCTGTTTCGACGACCCACACCATCACCGGGTCGATCGTCGGTGTCGGCGCGGCGCGGCGGGCCTCGGCGGTACGCTGGGGGATCGCGCGCAGCATTGTCGTGGCCTGGGCGATCACCCTGCCGGCTTCGGCGCTGGTCGCGGCAGGTTGTTACTTCGTGGCGGCTTCGTTGTACTGAACAGGTCGCGCGGAAGCGGGCCATTCCAACCAAACGTCATGGCCCGGCTTGTTGTCCGGGCCAGCCATGCCAGCACCCTGCCGCGACAGGCGGCCCGGACAAGCCGGGCCATGACGGGGGAAGCTACCCGCTGCTGCGGCTGATCGCGTGCCAGCGCATCATCCGCAGCCGCCCCGCCTTCACCAACCGCCAGCGCAGCAGCCACCGCTCGGCCTCCGTGACGAGTTGCGCGGCGTTGGCGCGGTCCGGCCGGTTGCCGCGCATGTCCCGCACCGCCCTCCGCCAACCCTGCACCACCTGACCGACATGCCGCTCCGAAATGTCCTCGGCGATGCGAACATCCATCCCGACGCGCCCGAGCATGGCTGTCACCGACACCGAGGGCTGAAGTCCCGCCGGATCCCGCCGCTCCAGCGCCGCCCATCGCGCCAGACCGGGACAGGCCGGATCCAACTTTTCGTCGGCCACCAGATCCGTCATCACAAATTGCCCCAACGGTTTCAGCGCCCGCGCCAGTCCGTCCAGGATAGGTTCGGCCTGCACGCCAATCAGCGGCTCCAGCGCGACGCAATGATGGTATTTGCGGGTCTCGAACGACGGCTTGTCCGGCTGCCACAGCGCGATGCTGACTTTGCGCCCCAGTTGCGCGCGGGCGATCAGGGCATGGGCCGCATCCACCAGCTCCGGCTCGTTCTCCAGCGCGGCGACCCACGCGCCGAATTCCTGCGTTATCGCGCAGGCCGCCCCGCCGGCGCCGCCGCCGACGAGCAGCAGGCTGTGCGCCGGGGACGGCCCGAGCGTTCGCGTCAGGCGCAACGCCTCGACCTCCCCGCCCGGCAGACCGAAGCCCTCGCCCCAGAGCGCATCGGCAAGGGCGATCCGCTCACGCGGCCACGGGGTGCGGGGATGAGCCTCGGCCACCGGCGCGCCGGGCAAGGACGCCGCAGGCGCGGCCTTAGGGGGCGCCGCGTGCGATCTTCCGAACCAACTTGCAAACGCCGACGCCAGCATTCTTCCGGTCTCCGGAGGTGGAGCCTAGCCCGGAAACCTTACCAAAACCTTTACGGGACGTCCCGAAGCGCCCCTTGCCTCCCCGCCGCCAGACGTTATTTTGCCGGCCGGACGAAATGCCCCAAGGATCCAGACAATGATCTCCCTCCATCGCCGCACCCTGCTCGCCGGGGCCGCGCTGCCGCTGTTCGCCATTCGCACCCGCCCCGCCCGCGCGGCTGATTTCAGCCTGAAGCTGGCGAACAACTCCCCGGCCACCCATCCGCAGAGCGTGCGCCAGCAGGAGGCAGCCGACAGGATCAAGGCGGCGACCAACGGCGCGGTGGAGATCCAGGTGTTCCCGAACAACCAGTTGGGGTCCGATACCGATACGCTGTCGCAGTTGCGCTCCGGGGCGGTGGATTTCTTCACCTTGTCCGGCCTGATTCTGTCCACCCTGGTGCCGCCCGCGTCGATCAACGGCGTCGGCTTCGCCTTCAAGGACTACGACACGGTCTGGAAAGCCATGGACGGCCGGCTCGGCGCTTATGTCCGCCAGGAGATCAGCAAGCGCGGCCTGATCGCCATGGAGAAGGTGTGGGACAACGGATTCCGCCAGATCACCAGTTCCACGCATCCGATCGCCCAGCCGGCGGACCTGAAGGGCTTCAAGATCCGCGTGCCGGTGTCGCCGCTGTGGACCAGCATGTTCCAGGCGCTCGGCGCGTCACCCATCAGCATCAACTTCTCCGAGGTGTATTCGGCGCTGCAGACGAAGATCGCGGAGGGCCAGGAAAACCCGCTGACCCTGATCCAGATCGCCAAGCTGTACGAAGTGCAGAAATACTGCTCGATGACCAGCCACATGTGGGACGGCTTCTGGATGCTGGCGAACAAGACCAATTTCGCCGGGCTGCCGCCCGACGCGCAGGCGATCGTCACGAAAGAACTGAACCGCTCCGCGCTGGACGAACGCGCCGACATTGCGAAGTTGAACGGCTCGGTCGCCGACGACCTGAAGTCGAAGGGACTGGTGTTCGTGGAGGTGGACAAGCCCGCCTTCCGGCAGGCGCTGAAATCAGCCGGGTTCTACGCCGACTGGAAGAAGAAATACGGCGATGAGGCGTGGGGCATCCTGGAGTCCGAAGTCGGCACCCTGTCCTGATGGCGCGCGCCGACGCGGTGCTGCGGCTGGTCGCCGAAGTGCCGGCGGCGCTGCTGGTCATCGCCGAGATCGGCGTTCTGTTCACCGGCGTGACCGCCCGCTACGTCTTCCACGCCCCGCTGGTGTGGACGGATGAGCTGGCCTCCATCCTGTTCCTCTGGCTGGCGATGCTGGGCAGCGTCATCGCCTTGCAGCGGTCCGAGCATATGCGGCTGACCGCGGTGGTCGCCGGGATGTCCCCGGGCGGGCGGGCGCGGACGGATGCGCTGGCCTCCGCCGCCGTCGCGGTATTCCTGGTGATGATCGTGCCGTCGGCGTGGGACTATGCCTCCGACGAGTGGTTCATCGAGACCCCGGCGCTGGGCATCCACAACACCTTCCGGGCGATGGCGATCCCGGTGGGCGCGGTGCTTATGGTGGTAACCGCGCTGGCCCGGCTGCTGCGGCTGTCATGGCGGGACGCGCTGTTCGGCGTGGCCGTGGTGCTGGCGCTGGCCGTGGCGCTGCATTTCGCCGGGCCGTGGCTGAAGGGCTTCGGCAACTGGAACCTCGTGCTGTTCTTCGTCGTCCTGCTCGGCGCGGGTGTGCTTCTCTCCGTCCCCATCGGCTTTGCCTTCGGGTTGGCCACGCTGGCCTATCTGGCGACCCTGACCCGCACCCCGCTGACCGTCGTCGTCTCCCGCATGGATGAGGGCATGAGTTCGCTCATCCTGCTGGCGGTGCCGCTGTTCGTCTTCCTCGGCCTGCTGATCGAGATGACCGGGATGGCGCGGGCGATGGTGGCGTTCCTGTCGGCGCTGCTCGGGCATGTGCGCGGCGGGCTGTCCTATGTGCTGCTGGGGGCGATGTACCTGGTCTCCGGCATATCCGGCTCGAAGGCGGCCGACATGGCGGCGGTGGCGCCGGTGCTGTTCCCGGAGATGAAGCGACGCGGCTTCCATGAGGGCGAGCTGGTGTCGCTGCTGTCCGCCTCCGGCGCGATGAGCGAGACGATCCCGCCGTCGCTGGTGCTGATCACCATCGGCTCGGTCACCGGGGTTTCCATCGCCGCGCTGTTTACCGGCGGGCTGCTGCCGGCCCTGGTGTTGGCCGCCGGCCTGGCACTGGTCGCGCGCTGGCGCGGCCGGAACGAGGACCTGAGCGGCGTTGTCCGTCCGTCATGGCCCGTGATCGGCAGGGCCTTCATCATCGCCTTGCCGGCCCTGGTGCTGCCGTTCGTGATCCGAACGGCCGTTATCCAGGGCGTCGCCACGGCGACCGAGGTTTCCACCATCGGCATCGTCTACGCCGCGATCGTCGGCATCCTGGTGTACCGCCAGTTCCCGCTGCGGCGGTTGTATCCGATGCTTGTGGAGACGGCGGCGCTGTCCGGTGCGATTCTGCTGATCATCGGCACCGCGACCGGGATGGCGTGGGCGCTGACGCAGTCCGGGTTCTCCCGCCAGCTTGCCGCGGCGATGACGTCCATGCCCGGCGGAGCGGCGGGGTTCCTGGCGGTTTCGATTCTGGCGTTCGTCGTGCTCGGCAGCGTGCTGGAGGGCATCCCGGCGATCGTCCTGTTCGGGCCGCTGCTGTTCCCCTCCGCCCGGCTGGTGGGGATCAACGAGGTCCACTACGCGATGGTGGTGATCCTGGCGATGGGCATCGGCCTGTTCGCGCCGCCGTTCGGGGTGGGGTATTACGCCGCCTGCGCCATTGGGCGGGTTTCGCCGGACGCGGCGATGCGGCGGATCTGGCCGTATCTGCTGGCGGTACTGGCGGGGCTGGTGGTGGTTGCGGCGGTGCCCTGGTTCAGCGTCGGGTTCCTATAGCGGCTTATCGTCCGCCTTCAGCGAGGCGCGCGCCGAACGGATGGCCCGGCCAAGCAGCACGCCCGCGACCTGACCGGCGGAGGGCCGGAACCCCGGCTCGGCGATGGCGTCGGCGAGGTCGCGGACCATCTCCCATTCTTCCTGCGTCAAGGTCACCTTGCGCGGCTCGGCACCCGGCAGCCCGGGCCGCCCGCCGGTGGAGCGCAGCCGGTTCGCGACCTCGGCGCGGATGGCGTACCAGTAGACCGGGGAACCGCCCTGCGCCGGGGCCTCGGCGACCTCCGCCGCGCCCAGCGCCGTGGCGATGTCAGCGGTGTTGAGCCGCGGCTTCGGCGCATCGTCGAGCACAACCCGCGGCTTCGTCGCATCCGTCAGAACAACGCGGTTGGTCATCGGTTTCTCCATCATACGCAGTCGAAATGCCTGATCTTGTACAGGCGGTCAGCGAACTCCAGGACGACTTCGCCCTGCCCGGTTTCACGGCCCATACGGTGCATGAACTCCCGGATGCGGCCGAGCAAAGCACCGAAGCGATAGGGATCTACATACGTATACACGAGAACAACATTCTCCCGGATCAGCACGCCGTTGTCGGCGTTGAGCCAGGCGCCTTCGCACGGTGGCAGGACCGTTGCCCCGCCGCCGATGTTCGACAAAAGCGCAAGCGCTTCGGCGATCCAGGTCGTCTGGTCGAAGCCATGGCCGGATTTGTCCTTGCTGGGGATGTAGAACGTCAGGCACTCGATCGAGGCACTTTCCGCGGCGCCGAGCACGCCCGCGAGATTGATAGGTTGAAGATCACGCACGCTGTTCACCCGTTGGCATCAGGTTGCGACTTTCAGGCCCGAAAGTCAATGGGGTGTCGCGTTTGTGATCCTTGTCACCGGGACGCCGCGCGGCACGCAGCCCATCCTGACGGAAAGAGGTTGCAGAACGGTTAACCGAGCGCCAGGTTGTCATCGGTCCCGGGCTTGAGCCTGCGCCGACAGCATGAACCGGTTCAAGCGGCGGAGCCTGCCCGTCCTGCCGAACCAGCCTGCCAACCTGAAATGAAGGCAGCCGCCCTCAGGGACGATCGCGGTTGATCAGATGCCCGATTTGATCGGTCAGCGCGTCGCACAGGTAATCGATCGCCTGCCCGGTTTTTTCCCGCGCCATGACCTGCGGACAGAGCTTGTCGAGCGCAGAAAGATCGCCGAAAATGACCTTCACCGGCGCCGAGTTATCGAGATGGAACGAGACGGTTGCCCCGCACTGCGCACACGTTACTTCCATAAAACAGATCCCTCGCGGTTCGTGCCAGACACTTGTCTGGAATGCGCGAGTGTCGCCCGGGCAACGGATACGCACAAGACTACATGAGCGGAACGCACGCCGACGCAGTCCGGCGGCCCGGCGAAACGCTTACGGTGCGGCGTCCGGCCCCTCGATCACCGTTCCGGTATACGGCTCGATATAGACCAGGTGATCGTGCACGGCCCTGACGCCGGGGGTGTTCTCCACCACGACGCGAATCGCATCGCGCTCCGGCTCGTTCGTGATGGTGCCCCAGATATCGGCAATCCCCTTGGCCACCGTCACGTTCAGCGTCGTCATCGGCGCCCAGGACTGCTTTTCCAGCGTATCCAGGATCGCCGTGCGGATCGCCGTATCGTCGTTGCGCACCGGCTCCGCCCCCCGCACCCGGCCCAGCAGCGCCCGCAGCAGATCGGCCCGGCTGACCACGCCGATAACGCGCCTGTCTTTCGTCACCGGCACCCGCTTGATGCGCAGCTTCTCCATCGTCGCCACCACCGTCTCCAGCGGCGCGTCGTCCGGCACGCTGATCACGTCGCGCGTCATCACGTCCCGCACATGCCGCCCGTGCGCGCGGGTGAAATCGGTCGCCTGCCGCGCCGGCGAAACCAGCAGCTTCAGCCACCACGGCCGCCCGCGCTCGGTGCCGAGTTCGTCGCGGCGAAGCAGGTCGCCCTCGGTGATCACACCGGCAAGCTCGCCGGCGGCATCGACCACGAAAAGGCCGGAGATGCGGTGCGACAGCATCAGATTGACAGCGTCCACGACGGTCGCCTCCGGCGCGATCGAGATCACGTTCCGGGTCATCACATCGGCGACGATCATCGCATCCCCCTGTCGCGAGCCGTCAGATCGGCTCGCCGCATAAGCCTACGCCCAATCGTTGCGGCGGTCAGCCCCGTTCCCCTGGCCCGGCCCTATGACAGGAGGCACCGCGTGACCTAGACTGCGGCACGCATGGATTGGGGACAGAGCATGGGTCCGCTTGTGACGACGGAATGGCTGGCCGGGAGCCTGGGCACGCCCGGCCTCGTGGTGTTCGACGCGACGAAGTATCTTCCCAACGAGCCGAAGGACGGCAAGGCCGAGTATTTGCGCGGCCACATTCCCGGCGCGCGCTTCTTCGACATCGATCTGGTGGCCGATACGGACACCGATCTGCCGCATATGGTCCCCACACCCGGCCGTTTCGCCAAACTCATGACCGAACTCGGCGTCGGCAACGACTCGCGCGTGGTGTTCTACGACCAGAAGGGCCTGGCCTCCGCGGCGCGCGGCTGGTGGCTCATGAGCCTGTTCGGCCATGATGAGGCCGCCGTGCTGGATGGCGGCCTGCCCAAATGGGTCGCCGAACACCGGCCGATCGGCGACGGCCAGGGTGCCGCTCCGCCCGCGACGACGTTCGTGCCGGATTTCCGGGCGCGGCAGTTGCGCGGCATCGGCGACATCAAGCGCAACGTGCTCAGCCGGCAGGAACTCGTGCTGGACGCCCGTGCCGCCGGCCGCTTCACCGGGGCGGTGCCGGAGCCGCGCGCCGGGATGCGCAGCGGCCACATCCCGGGGTCCGCCAGCGTGCCCTACACCGATCTGCTGAACGCCGACGGCACCTTCCGCCCGGCCGGCGAAGTGCGGGCGCGGCTGGAGGCCGCGGGGGTGGACGGGAAAAAGCCGGTTGTCACAAGCTGCGGCTCCGGCGTAACGGCGTGCATCCTGACGTTGGGACTGCGCGTTGCCGGCTTCCCGGAGGGCGCGGTGTATGACGGGTCATGGACGGAATGGGGCGGGCGTGCCGATACGCCGATCGAGGTGGGCTGAGTATGACTGAGGATAACCGGAAGCGCGGCTTCCGCACGACGCTGTCGCATATCGGGCGGAGCGGCAAGACCGTGCATGGCTTCGTCAATCCGCCGCTGCTGCGCGGCTCCACCGTGCTTGTTCCAACGGTGGCCGAGCGCAAGGCGATGGGCGCCCGGCGCGGGGAGCAGGTGCTGACTTACGGCACCGGCGGGTCCGCCACGCACTGGGCGCTGGAGGACGCGATGGCGGCGATCGAGGGCGGCACGCGCTGCTATATCGTCTCGACCGGGCTGGCCGCGATCACCACGCCACTGCTGGCTTGGCTGCGCGCGGGCGACCATCTGCTGATGCCGGACCATGTCTACGGCCCGGCGCGGAGTTTCGCCTCCGGGCTGCTGCGGCAATACGGCGTGGAGACGACGTATTATCCGCCGGAGGTCGATGAGGCGGGGATGGCGGCGCTGATGCGGCCGAACACCAAGGTCGTGTTCACCGAAAGCCCCGGCAGCCACACTTTCGAGGTGCAGGACGTCCCGGCCATCGCCCGCGCTGCCCACGCCGGGGGGGCCAAGGTCTTCATGGACAACACCTGGGGCATCCATCACTTCCAGCCGTTTACGCATGGGGTGGACGTTTCCATCCAGGCCGCGACCAAGTATCCCGCCGGCCACTCCGACGTGCTGATTGGCGCGATCACCGTGAACGACCCGGCCGACTGGATGGTGCTGCACAATGCCGGACGCGCGCTGGGGCAGTATGCCAGCCCGGACGATTGCTGGCTGACCTTGCGGGGGATTCGGACACTGGCGGTGCGGCTTCAGGCTCAGATGGAGTCGGCGCTGCAAGTGGCGCATTGGCTGCGGCAGCAGCCGGAGGTGGCGCAGGTGCTGCATCCGGCCTTGCCGGGCGCTCCAGGGCATGAGCTGTGGCGGCGCGATTTCACCGGGGCGTGCAGCCTGTTCGGGGTCGAGTTCAAGCCGGAATTCACCCCTGCCGCGACGCACCGGTTCGTCGAGTCGCTGGCGCTGTTCGGGATTGGCGCGTCGTGGGGCGGGTATGAGAGTCTCGCCATTCCGACCACGGGGTTTATTACGCGTACTGCGGGGACCGGGCAGTTCGCCGGGCCGGTGGTGCGGATCCATATCGGGCTGGAGGATGTGGACGACCTGATCGCGGATTTGCGGCAGGGGTTGGGGCAGATGCGGGCGTTTGAGTAGGGGGTCGGTCGGGCAATGCCGGCGGGAACGAGGTTCCGTTTCCGCCGTCGCCTGGGGTGGATGCAGCTGGTCCGGCCAGTCGTTAGTGCATTGTTTATGGCCGTCGTGTAAGGCTTTGTTGAATATTTTACCCTTGTCGGCGTGCTAGAGCATTTCTTGCCAACACTGCCTGCGGGCTTGCCCCGCACGGCCGTGACGTCCAAGCCCTTGGATCGAGTTCCGGACGCACCGAGACCGTAAGCGCCGGCCACGACCGCATCGACTTGATCTATATCAAGGTCATAACGCCTCGTACCGACAGAACATGTCGGCTGAAAGCCGATTGACCCCCGCCGGAGGGCCGCTTGGCGCCCGGACGACCCGCCGCCGCCCTCAGGAGTGAGAATCCAGTGTGCATCGCATGCAGCCCGGGATTTCAATCGGCATTTCGATCGTTCGCCTGGCCGTCGCGCCGGGCGCTTTTGACGCGGGCCGGGGCGGTCACCATCGGCAGTGTCTTCCTTGCCGAGGCAGTCGGGCCGGTCACGGCACGCGCCGATGGTGCCATCGGCGAAACCCTGGCCAAGGGTCTGGGTGGCGACCAGCCAGCCAGCGCGGCTCCGCCGGTGACGATCTTTACCGCAAAAAAGGTCATCACAATGGAGCGTGCGGCACCCACGGCCAGCGCCATCGCCATTTCGGGGAAGCGCATCCTTGCGGTTGGCTCGCTTGATGAGGTGAGGGCCGCAGTCGGCTCCCGCCCCTACACCGTGGATGAAACGTTTGCCTCCAGGATCGTGCTGCCGGGACTTATCGATCAGCACCTCCATCCGATCCTCGGGGCCCTGACTTTGGCGGTGGAGGTCATCGCCGTCGAAGACTGGGTGTTGCCCGGACGAACACTCAAGGCGGCCAACAGCCAGACGGAATACCGCCATCGGCTGAAGGCGGCCGAGGCGCAAATCGCAAACCCGGACGAATGGCTCCTCACCTGGGGGTATCATTCACTCTGGCACGGCGAACTCGATCGCGCCGCCCTCGATGGCATCAGCACGACCCGGCCGATCGCGGTGTGGCAGCGGTCATGCCATGAGTTCTATCTGAATACCGCGGGACTCAAGGCGCTCGGCCTCACGGAGGCGATGACCAAGGGCAAGGGACTGGCCAGCGAGCAGGTTGACTGGGACCAGGGGCATTTCTGGGAGTCCGGCCTGAACCTGATGATCGGGCCGATGCTGAAGGTGCTGGCGACGCCGGACCGCCTGCTGTTCGGCCTCAAGCAGATGGTGTCCTATCTGCATGCCAACGGCGTCACCGCGTACAATGAGCCGGGGGCGCTCTACACGCCTGACATGTGGAAGCTCTACGAGCAGGTTCTCGGTGCGCCCGATACGCCGATGTACAGCACGTTCCTGGCTGACGGCCGCGGCATTCCGGATCGCGTCGGGCTCGACCGGGCGCTCGACGCGACCAAGCAGCAGATCGCCGTCGCGCCCGAGGGGCCTGACAAAAAGCTTATGTTCTTCCCCGGACAGATCAAATTGTTTGCCGACGGCGCGATCATTTCGCAATTAATGCAGATGAAGGACGGCTACCTCGACGGCCACAAGGGCGAATGGATCATTCCGCCCGAGGAATACGAGAAGCGGTGCAAGCTTTACTGGGACGCGGGCTACCGGATCCACGTCCATGTCAACGGCGATCTTGGCCTGGAGATGGTGCTGGACGCGCTCGAGCGCCGCGTCAGCGAAAATCCTCGCCCCGACCATCGGACGGTGATCGTGCATTTCGCCAATTCCAGCGAAGAACAGGTGGCGCGCATCAAGCGCCTCGGCGCCATCGTCAGCGCGAACCCTTACTACACCACCGCGTTTGCCGACAAATACGGGCAGGTTGGGCTTGGTCCGCAGCGCGCCGACGCGATGGTCCGGGCGAAGTCGGTCGTGGACCACGATATTTCGCTGTCATATCACTCCGACCTGCCGATGGCGCCGAGCGCCCCGCTGTATCTTGCCTGGTGTGGCGTAAACCGGATGACGCCGTCCGGCCGCGTGGCCGGACCGGAACAGCGGATCTCCGTGGACCGGGCGTTGCGGGCAATCACGATCGACGCTGCCTATTCGTGGGGAAAAGAGGATCAGATCGGCAGCATCGCGCCGGGCAAGATCGCGAATCTTACGGTGCTCGAACAGGATCCTTACGCCGTCGAACCCGCCGATCTGAAGACCATTCCGGTTTGGGGGACCGTTTTCGAGGGCCGCGTGTTCCCTGTCCCCGACAGGGCGGTTCGCAGCCTTTAGCCCCGATCGCTCAGGTCGTTTTGTAAACGGTCTTTCCTTCCTTGATCGTCTCGACGACCTTGAGCGTGATCAGCTCCTCGGGCTTCACCGCGAGCGGGTTGTCGCTCAGGATCGCGAAGTCGGCGAGTTTGCCGGGTTCGATCGTGCCCTTGCTCGCCTCCTCGAAATACTGCACCGCCGGCCAGATCGTCATGGCCTTGAGCGCGGTCAGCGTGTCGACCCGCTCCTCGGGGCCGAGCACATAGCCTGATCGCGTCACGCGCGTGACGGTCGCCGACAGCACGCGGATCGAGTCCGGGTTGGCGACCGGCGCGTCGTGATGGGTTGTGAAGATCATGCCGAGCTTGCGTGCCGAGTTGCAGGGCGAGATGCGTTCGGCCCGCTCCGGACCCAGAACCGAACTGCGATGCCAGTCGCCCCAGTAATAGGTGTGCATCGGGAAGAAGGACGGCAGGATGGCAAGCTCCTTCAGCTTCGGCAACTGGTCGAGCCGGGTCGTCTGGCCATGCACCAGCACCGCCCGCCGATCGGCCGGGCCGTGCTTTGCGGTCGCGTCGCCGACAGCCTCGATCAGCCAGTCGACCGCCGCGTCGCCATTGGCGTGGGTGAGGATCTGCCAGCCGTTGGCGAAGGCGAGGTCGACGGCGTCGACTATTTGCGCCTTGGTGATCGCCGCGTAGCCGCGATAGTCGGGACCCTGCCCCTCCGGAGGCCTGTAATAGGGCTGCGACAGGAACGCCGTCTTGCCCTGCGGCGAGCCGTCGATGGTGGCTTTCGCGCCGCCGATGCGGACGCGGTTCTTGTACTCGCGAGAGGGCGCAATCTCCTTCAGAGACTGAAAAACGTCGGGGTAGACGACGACATCGACATCCAGCAGCCCGGCCTCGCCCGCCTGCGCCAGCATGGTCGCGCTGCCCGGCATGGCGCGGCCTTCCTGGACGGTCGTGTAGCCGAAAGACGCGTAGAACGCCGCCCCCGCCTTGATCATTGCGAGATACGCGTGCGGGTCGAGCCGGCCAAGAAGCTTTCCAGCCGCAGTGAAGAACGCGGCTTCCTCGCAGACCCCGTTCGGGGTCGCCCCGCCATCCTCGCGGCGGAACACGCCGCCAGGCGGATTGGGCGTCTCCTTCGTCACGCCCGTCTGGTCCAGCGCCTTGCTGTTCAGGACCCCGAGATGGCCTGACTGATGGATGATCATAATCGGCGTATCGGCAGAAACGGCGTCGAGGTCCGCCCGGGTCGGGTGGCGCTGCTCCTTGAGCTGCGAGTCGTCATAGCCGAAGCCGATGATGAAGCCGTAGCGCTCGATGACCTTGCCGTTCCTGGCCACCCAGTCGCGCAGGATGCGTTGCAGCGCGGCGATGTCGTTCCCCTCGCCGTCGGGCGCCGGCAGGAGGTTCGCCGCAAGCGCCTGAAGCCCGACCATGACGACATGGCCGTGTGGATCGACGAAGCCCGGGAGCAGCGCTTTGCCCTTAAGGTCGACAGGTGCGATCGGCCCCTTCGCCTGGCTTTCGACCTCGGCGCGGGTGCCGACGGCAATGATCCTGCCCCCGCGTACGAGCACCGCCTCGGCGACCGGCTGCGCGTCATTGATCGTGATGATTGGGCCGCCGGCATAGAGTGTGTCGACGCTCTCGGTCGCCGCCTCCGCCGGGCTGCATACGAAGCCTCGCGTTGCTCCGGCCATCCCGGCCCAGGCGACCCCGGCGGCCGTTCGTTGCAAAATCGCGCGGCGCGACATGGCGCCGGCGAGCGCACCGGCGAAAGGACTGCAAGCGAAACACATGGACTTCCCCTTCTCGTTGACTTATCCGCAACGATTCCGGCCGGTGCACCCCTTGCGGGCCAGGGATCACCCGGCAAGGCCAAAAGTTGAGCGTCTCCTGTATCTCTGCCATCCCCGGTGACAGTCATACTGTTTCGCTATCACTTCTGTCGGTCAATGTTTTTCTCGGCGGACCCGGGACGACGGCGGCGATGCAGGCGACGCCGATGGGATGCCGGCATGGGAAGCGCCGCGATCAGCGGCTGAAGATTGAGGCCGGCCCTAAGACGACGCCCAAGAATGACCGCTTCGGTCGGGCATCGTTGTCTCCCCGTCATGGCCCGGCTTAGTCCGGGCCATCTATCGCCGCACCTGCCGCAACAGATGGCCCGGACAAGCCGGGCCATGACGGATCAAAGTCGGCCGCCCGATTCGCTTATTCTTGGGCGTCGCCTAAGCGACTATCGGTTCACCGCTGGAGGTGTCCGCCGTCCTGGTCACGATGGGATGCCCTGAAGCGCTTCAATCAAGGGCTGCACCGGCACCACGGTCAGTCCTCGGGACGGCCGGTCGAGATCGACGACCAGCATGACCATGAGGGCAATCGTTGCCGCTATGATCAGTTTTATGATGCGCCGCCGCGCCCCGGCGACTCCTCCCTGGAAGCCGGTGAACCCCATGGCCATCATGCTGACGCCAATCAGCACACTTACCACCTCGGCCGGAACCTGGTTGCGCAGGCCGCTCAGGCGTCGCTCGTGGATGTTGTTCATCTCGTTCAACGAACCGACAAAGCGATAGACGGGCAGTGACTGCGGCGCGACGTTGGACAGCGTAACGGCGTGCTGCCAAAGCTGACTCTGGAGGCCGACCGATCGGGCGACGTCGCGCGCGAGCTTCGTCGGGTCGTGCGGGATGCCGAGGCCGATTCGGACGGTGGTGTAGTCGCGCAGCAGGCGCAGGATCGGCGGTTGTGTCTCGACGGGCAGCATCAGTGCGAAGTTTGCCGTGCTGCCGATGGCGTTTGCCTCCTCCAGAACCATCGTGCGACGCAGGTCGTAGCGGGACAGCGCGATTGAGAAGCTGAACGCCAGCAACAGCGCGAGCAGGCCGAGCGCGGCGCCTGTCACCGTGGAGATATGGCTTTCGTCGACGCGCGTTTTGCTATGCCGAAGGCCGATCCGGTTGCCCACTTCACCGGCGCCGACAACCAGGACGGCGATGACGGGATAGAGGATCGATGCGTCCAGGTCGTGCAGCCAGCTTAGAAACACGCTTGCTCCCCTTCGGCACGCAGGGACCTCGACTTTGCGAGTCAGTATAGAGTAGTTGGCTTACACCTCTCCGGTGAACCGCGACACCGGAATGCGGGCATCAGGAAACGCCAGCGGGGCCAGGACCCCATTCCGGCCGACCTCCGCCTTCGACAGATACCCGTCCGGCGACGGCTCCCGATAGATCGTCACCAGAAGCTGCTCCAGGTCGATCAGCCAAACTTCGGGAATGCCAGCCCGGGCGTAGCGCGGAATCTTGCGCCGATTGTCGTCACGCAGCGTGCTGTCCGCCATCTCAGCAATCAGGAGGATCTCCGCCGGGATGGGATGGCGGTCCCAATAGCCGCCCTCGCGCGGCACAACGACGGCCACGTCCGGCCGCGGGTCGTTCCTGTCGTCGAGGCGCACCGGGTTCCGGGCGCGAACACACGCCCGGCCAACCAAGGCGACACGCAGGGCGTCCGCCAGCTCCTCGACCGCTTCGGCACGCCTTGGGTTGATAGGAGCCATCTCGTAAAACACGCCGTCCACAAGCTCGACGCGCTCGTCAGGCCGGAACACGCCAGCCTCAGCCATGCGGTAGAACTCGGTGACCGTGAACAGCCGCTGGCCATCCTCAACGGGGTGCCCGGGCGCCAATGCCGCACCGCCATCCGCCATGGTCTCCTCCATCGCCTGATGGCCGAATCGATAGCACGTCCCTGGCCAGCCGCCGCTTCAAAATCCGGGACAGCCCGAACCTGCCGGCGGTGGGCCCCCTCGACCTGTATCAGAAGCCTGCCGCGACAGGTGGCCCGGACGAGCCGGGCCATGACGGTTACACCGGACACACGCTCCGGCTACTCCGCCGGCACCAGACCCCCTGCTGCGCCCCCGGTCTCGACCGCAAGCTCCAGCTTCGACTCCATCACCTCCGGATCGTCCGGCATCCGCCGCACCGAGAACCCCATGTGCCGGATGAATGCCAGCATCGCGGTGTTGTCCGCCAGGATCTGGCCGGTCACTTCGGTCAGGCCCTTGGTTCGCGCCCAGTCGATCACCCGGTTCATCAGGCCGGTCGCCAGGCCGCGGCCCTTCATGTCCGCCTGCACGATGACGGCAAACTCCGCGGAACGTCCGTTCGGCTCGCATACCAGCCGGACGACGCCGACGGTCTCGCCCGTGGTGTCGCGCACCGCCACGAACGCCATCTCCCGGTCGTAATCGACCTGAGTCAGCCGTGCGATCTGCTCGCGCGACAATTCGCGGATCGCGCTGAAGAACCGGTAGCGCACGTCCTGCGGCGACAGCCGACCGAAGAACGCCGCATGAGCCTCGGCATCCTCCGGCCGTATCGGCCGGATCGTCATGCTCTCCCCGCCGATGACGCTGCACGTCACCAGTTCCTGCGGATAGGGCGCTATCGCCAACGGCGGCGGCACCTCATCCTGGTCGCGCAGCAGCACCCAGGCATCGGCCGCCATGACGCCATTCGGATCGGCGAACAGCGACGGCAGGTCGAACACCTTGATCTCCGGGAAATCCAGGATCAACTGGCTGACCCGAACCAGCGCCCCCGCTACCGCCTCGGTGTTGGCCGCCGGGCGGTCACGCAAAGCGCGCTCCAGCATCGCCCCGCTTCGACAGCGGCGAATCAGCGCCTCGGCCAGCGGCAGGTTCAGCGGCGGCAGATCGACGGCGCGGTCGGTCGGATTGGGCGCTGTGCCGCCCGAGCCGAAGGTGATCGTCGGACCGAACCCCTCTCCGTCCGAGACGCGGATCGAAAGCTCCCGCGCCCGCCCGGCCTGACGCTGCACCAGCAGGGCGCGCTGGTCCTGCTCCCCGGGCATCCGCGCGGCCAGAAGCTGAGCAGCCGTTACCACATGCGGGGCATCCAGCAGATCAAGCACCAGACCGCCGGCCGGCCGGGTTCCGGGGCGGGCGGTGTCGCGCATCTTCACAACCGCCGGATAGCCGACGAGATCGGCGGCCGCGGCGGCATCGGCCGGACCGGACACCACGCGCGTCGGCACGACAGGGACGCCGTAGGCGGACAGCACGTTCAGCGACTCGTCCTGAGTGAGGGCCAGGCGGCCTTCCGCGCGGACCCGGGCGAAGATGCGCTTCACCCAGGCGCTGTCCGGCGCCACCGTCATCACCTTGGCCGGAGGCAGTTCGCGCGCCGCGGCGCGGTTGCGGCGGTCCTGCACCAGATGCTCGAAGCCGCGCACCGCCTGATCAGGCGTCGCGAACACCGGCAACCCGGCGCGGATCAGGGTGCTTCTGTGCAGCGCGCCCGTGCTTTCGCCCAATACGCAAAACAGTATCGGCGCGCGCTGTTCCGGATGTTTCACGGTCAGGCTGGCGATGGTGGCGTCATCGCGCGGACCGGTGGGGGCATGCAGCACCAGCACGCCGCCGACGTCCGGGCGGGCGGCGAGGCGAAAGGCCGTGGGCGCCAACTCCTCCGCCGGCACATGCTCGCTGATCGTCTGGTCGTCGCACAGATCGAGGCCGGCGCGCAGCACGGCATCGCGCGCGAGGCGCCCGGGGCCGATGGCGGTGCTGACGATCGCCAGGTTGTCGCAGCGGACCGGCCGCGCGCGCGACAGCGTCTCGGCCGCGGCCAGCAGATCCTCCAGCCGGTTCACGCACAACACCCCGGCGCGGCGCAGCGCGGCCTCGAACGCCAGGTCGGCGCCGCCATCCGCGTTCATCATACGCAGCCCGGCGCGGATCGCCACCACCGGGCGCAGCTTGGCGGCGGCGCGGGCGGCGGACAGGAACAGGCGATGGTTCTTGATGCGCCGCACGTCCAGCAGGATGGCGCCGGTGTCCGCGTCGCGCGACAGCCAGTCCAGCACCATGCCGTAGCCGATGTCGTGGTTGTTGCCGACGCCGACGATGTGGCTGAAGCCGACTCCGTTCGGCTCCGCCCAGTCGATCACCGCGCGGCTGATGGCGGAGGATTGCGACACCAGCGCGAGCCGCCCTGGCGGCGGCTGGATGTGCGACCGGGTGGCGTTCAGGCCGAGTTTCGGCACTGCGAGGCCAAAGGAATGCGGGCCGAGGGCGCGGACGCCGGTGCGCGTCGCATGCTCCCGGATATTCTCGGCCTCACCGGGAATGATGGCCGCGAAGCAGTTCCGGGACGCCATCACCGCCATCGCGGCGCCGATTTGATCGTTCGGCAGGGCGAGCAGTGTGAGGTTGATGCCCTCGGGAAGATGCGAAATGTTGTGCAGCGTATGGATCTCGCCCTTGTACCCGCCGACGGCGAGATTGGCGAGCATCTTGGCGCTGGCTTCCGATTCCAGCCCGACTACCGCGATCGAGGAGGGCCGGAACAGATTGACGGGATCGAATCGGGCGAATGAGGCGAGGCGGGGTACTGTCATGGTGCGGTGCAACATAAAGGAGGAGGAGGGGGTAAAAGCAAGAAGCAAAAGAAGAGCCGGTGCGATTGCATGGCAGACAAACGCTAATACGAGGTTAACGCGAACGCGGATTCGGGATGCCCGGGCTGCGAAATGGCAGCATTTGAAGCCAACTGTGGCGCTACGGCAGCAGCTTGGCAACCTCGTCGTCCGGCGGCGGCCCCGGGGGGCGAACCGGGCCGATGGGGGCATACTGTCGCATGACGCGGCGCCACTACACCTGTGTCGCCGGCGTGCATGACGACCGGCCGATGCGCGCGCGATCGTTCAGCCCGCGGCGGCCGCCTCGGCAGCGGATGCGAAAGTCGGGATCAAACGATCGAACCCGGCGGTCTCGAAAACCTCGCGCACCGCCGGCTGCAAGCCCGAAACGGCAAACCTGAAGCCCTTTTCCTTTGCCAGTTTTGCGGCCTTGAGCAAAACCCGCAGCCCCGCACTGCTGATATAGCGAACCTGTTCCATGTCGGCGACAACCGGCCCCTCCGCCACCATCGCCGACAGCTCGGTTTCCGCGCCCGCCGCCGTGATCGCGTCAAGGCGGCCCTCAAACCGGGCGACCGTGCAGCCTGCTTCGACATAACGAGCCTTCAGCATCAAGTGCTCCGCGTCCAAAATGTGCCGTTCCCTGGTCGTTTGATCGTGACTATCGCTCATCACGCAAACCGTATAGCCGCCGAGTGTGCCTGTTGCTCCGGCTGGACGCCAGAGGTCGCCCGCGATCCGTCCGGCAACATAGGAAAGCAAATGGCGGACGGGCGTCGGGGGAAACCACAATGGGACGTTTCGGCGTGCGGCTGAAGCAACTCCTCGGCCGATCGGCTGACAAGAAAATGCAGCCGCCGCCGGGACTCGTCGCCTGGCTGGACACGCCGCTGCCCTATCCCCTGTCCATCGGCCTGGCGATGCAGCATCTGGCGGTGCAGTCGGTGTATTTCGTGCTGCCGGCGGCGGCGGCGGCCGCGGTGTCCAGGGACCCCGGGGAGATCACTCGCTTCCTCTGCCTGTCGATCCTGGCGGCGGCCCTGTGGCAGGCGTTGCAGTTGCTCACGCGCGGGCCCGTCGGCTCCGGCTACCCGATCCCGGGAACCCACACCGCGGCGCTGCTCGGCGCCTACATGATGACAGGCCATAGCGGCGCCGGATTCGGCGCCATCGGCGCAATGGTCTTCCTGACCGGCATCGGCGCGATCGCGCTGATGTTCGTTATGCAGCGGCTGCGGGTGGTCCTGCCGAATGAGGTGGCGGGCGTGGTGGTTATTCTTATCGGCGTGGCCCTGGTGATCGTGGCGACCGCCCAGCTCGGCCTGCAACCCGGGGGCACCCCGCCGCATACGAACGCCCTTCTGGCCATGTTCGGCAGCCTGGGCGTGATGATCGGCGTGGCGCTCAGCCGCACCAAGGCGGCGCCGTTCGCCGTGCTGGCCGGTTCGGTCGTGGGCGTGCTGCTGGCGATCGCCCTCGGCCAGGCGCCGGCGAACGCGGCGGAGGTGCTCGCGGGGCGCCCCTGGCTGGCGTTGCCGCAGCCCTGGACGCCGGACTTCGCAGCGGTGCGGCCGGAGTCGCTGCTGGCCTATCTGCTGGCCCTGGTGGCGATCGTCGCGACGGCGGCCGGCAACATCGTGGTGGTGCAGCGGGCGTCCGATGCAACCTGGACGCGGCCGGACGGGGCGCCGATACGCCGCGGCCTGCTGGCGAACGGGGTGGCGATCGCCGCGGCCGGGTTGCTCGGCGGTGCGTGCCCGGGGCCGGCGACCGCCGCCGTCGGCTTGTCGATCGCGACCGGCACCCTGGCGCGGCGGATCGCCTGGTGCGGCGTGCCGCTGCTGGCGATCGTCGCGCTGTGCCCGAAATTCGTCGCGCTGTTCGTGCTGACCCCGGCACCGGTTAAGGCGGCGATGCTGTTCTACGTTGCCGGGTTCATCATGGCGCAGGGCTGCCAGTTGGCGACGGTGCGGTTGCTGGACACGCGGCGGACGCTGATTATCGCCTTCGGGTTGAGCTCCGGGCTGACTGTCGCGGTTGCGCCGCAGATCTTCGTGCAGACGCTGCCGGCGATCGCCTCGCCTTTATCGTTCGGGGCGGTGATGGCGTTCCTGGCGAACCTGTGCACCTTGCCGCTGGTCTCGCGACGGGCGGAACTTGACCTGAAGATGGATGCGCGCGCCGGACGCACCGCAAGCGACTGGCTGGAGCAGCTTGGGGGCAACTGGGGCCTGAAGCCGCAAACCGCGCGAGCGGCGGAACGCGCCGTCAGCGAGCTGGCGGAACTGCTGCTGGAACGCGGCACTGCGGCGGTGGCCTTGTCGGCGCGGCGGTCGGAGGACCGGGTGGAAATCGGGCTGAAATGGCAGGGCGAGGCGCTGCCGGAACGCTCCGCCACGGTGCGGGCGGAGGATTTGCTGGGGCCGGTGGAGGCGCAGGAGCGTTTCGCCGTGTGGATGGCGACGCGGGAGGCGCACAGTTTCACCCAGCGGGCCTCGCCGCGCGGGTTGGAGGCGCAGTTGATCTTCGAGGATTGAGGATGAAGTACGCGGGGTTTTGTGCCACGGATCGGGAATGCTTCCCGGCAACCGGATGAACGCTTGAAACGCGCCCTGCTCCTCCGCGGCTTCCGCGTCGATCCGTCGCGCGGCGGCGACCGGATCGAGCGCCTGCCGTTCCTCCGGCACGGGCCGGTTTCCGTGCAGCTTCGTGCCCCGCTGACCTTCGTCATCGGCGAGAATGGCTCCGGCAAGACCACATTGCTGGAGGCGATCGCGGCGCGTTGCGCCATCCGCCCCGGTGGAGGGCGCAGCTACGCGGAAACCGACGATGAGCGGGAGCCGACGGCGATCTCCGATGCGGTCGATGTGACGTTCGCCGGACGCCGTCCGAAGGGGCTGTTCCTGCGGGCTGATCGCTTTGCCGAGACAATGGCGCGCGCGGGGCGGCTGCCGATGGCGACCACCGGCGAATGGCGGCTGGCGGACGAACAAAGCCGCGGCGAGGGCGTGCTGTCGCTACTGACTGCGCGGGTCGATGCCAGCGAGGGCCTGCTGTACCTGCTGGACGAGCCGGAAACCGGTTTGTCACCGCAACGGCAGATGGCTTTACTTTGTCTTTTGCACGATCTGCATCAGGACGGCCGATCACAGGCTCTGGTAGCGACCCATTCGCCCATCCTCATGAGTCACCCCGAAGCCGATCGGCTGTGGATCGATGAGGATGGGATCTCGCGGCGGGTGCTGGCGGATATTCCGCATTGGCGGGAGATGAACCGTTTCATGCGCGATCCGGACACGGCGCTGCACCGGCTGCTGGATTGACGCCCGGGCGCGCTGCCCGAACGTCATGGCCCGGCGCACCACCGTCATGGCCGGGATATGGCGAATTTTTTGCTATTAGTCCGAAACGATAAACCGCTTCGCCTGAGCATCGTACTCCGCCCAGCCCAGTGCCTCGCGCAGCTCCGCCGGAGGCATCGCGCCGGCTGCCTGCGCTTCGCCGGCTGCCAGTGCAGCGAGTCCGGCTTTCATTCCGGCCACGGCGGGCGACAGCATGCCGGTCGGATAGGTTCCGATCTTGAAACCGAATTCAGCGGCCCTGCTTTGTGAAGGGGTCGCGCGGGGTGAGCCGGGGGACAGCACGGCGAAGGATGGACGTCCGCCGGCGGCAGCGATGGCGCGCTGGATTTCCTCGTCATCAGCGGGAGAATCCAGGAACAGGATGTCCGCGCCTTCGTCCACGTACATTTCGATCCGCGCCACCGCTTCATCGATCCCCTGCGTGGGGCGGCAATCGGTGCGCGCCAGCACCAGGATTCCTGACTCCGCCGCGGCTTCCACCGCCGCACGGATTTTCATCCGGGCTTCCTCGCGCGGCAGACACGGTTTTCCCGCCGCGGTCAAAGCGCGCGGCGTGACCTTGTCCTCGATCAGGATCGCCGCCGCGCCTGCACGCCCGTAGGCGCGGACCGTGCGTTGGACGTTCATGGCGTTGCCGTAACCGTGGTCGCCATCGGCAAGCACGAGCGTTTCCGGCGCGGCGCCACGCACCATGTTGAACGAATCCAACATTTCTGCGAACGAAATCAGGTCGAGGTCCGGACCGCCCAGCCGGCTCGCCGCCACGCAGGAGCCGGACAGGAACGCGGTCTTGAAGCCGGCGGACGCCGCCAGCCTGGCACTGAGTCCGTCCCAGACGGCGGGCATGACGATCAGGCCGGGTTCGGCCAACAGGGCACGCAGGCGGTCGGGCGGGGTCATGGCATTGCCTCCTTCAGCGTGCAGGGATTATCCTCAATTCCTCACGCCGGTCCAGGGCGCCTGTTTCTCTGCCGATTCGTCCGGGAACGCCTCAAGCGGCCGCCGATGATCGGCTTTGTAACGAATCCTGAGGACCCTGAGAAAGCGAAGCTGCCAGGTTCACCGCCGGAATCGTGCCCACAACTCCAGCGAATGCGCCACCAGCGCGCCGGTCAGCGCGGCGGGCACCCAGGGCCATGCGGCATCAGCCAGCGCGGCGCGCAATGCCAGCAGCAGGAACATCCCCGGCAGCAGCATGCCCCAGGCGACGCGCGCGGAAACCCTCCGCCACCGCCGCAGAACAATCCCCTCCAGCACGGTCATAAGAAGAATCGCATCGATCAGATGCGGCGAGGTCAGCACCTACTCCTCGCCGCTTCGCCCGGTCACCTTGCGGCGGATGTGGTGGATGCCGAAAAACGCGACCAAAGCAACGATCGGAATGCTGATGCCGACTGCCAGATCGGGCTCGACACCGACGCCTTCCACTTTCAGCGCCTCCGCCGCGTGGCCAACCAGAGCGGAAACGTAATAAGTGACCGCCGCAACGGACAGCCCCTCGACGGTCGATTGCAGCCGCAACTGCAACCGCGCCCGGCTGTTCATCGAGGCCAGCAGCGCCTGGTTCTGCCGCTGCCGCGCCAGGTCCACCCGGGTTGACAGCAACTGCGTCGCCCGGCCGACACGTTGCGACAGCGACTCCTGCCGCGCCGCGATCGAGCGGCAGGTGTTCATCGCCGGAGCCAACCGGCGCTCGGTAAACTCCCGGAACGTCTGCAAGCCCTGGATGCGCTGCTCGCGCAGCTCATCGATCCGGCGCTGCACCAGTTCGTAATAGGCGTTGGCGGCGCTGAAGCGGTACCGCGTCTCCGATTGCTGGTTCTCGACGTCCGCCTCCAGCCGGGTCAGGCTGTTCAGCAGTTCCGGCTCGGTGGTTTCGTCCGCCGACACCAGCGACCGGGTGATCTTCGCCAGTTCAATCCCCGACGCCGTCAACATCGGGGCGGCGGAACGCGCCACCGGCAGCGCCAGCAGCGCCATGATCTTGTAGGTGTCGATCTCCAGCAGCCGCTGGATGATCCGCCCGGCCTGCCACGGCGTGGTGTGATGATCGAACAGCAAATGCCGGCTGAACCCGTCGCCATGGATGCGGAAATCGGTCAGCGCCGTCGCCGCCCCGCCCGACACCGCCGCGCCAATCGGCACGTTGCCGTCGAACCACCGGTTGCCGATGGCCCGCGAATCGATTGGCCCCGCTTCGGCCTTGATCAGCGCGGCGTGCGCGGCGACGATCACCTGCCCGGGCAGCGCCGCCACCCAGTCCTCCGGCAACAGCGAAATCGCCGGCCGCTCGAACGGATCGCCGGTGGTGCCTTCGACGATGAACATGAAGCGGACGAATTCGGTGTGCTGCTCCCACTTCAACCGGAAGGGACCGAGCGGGGCGCTGAAGTGCAGCGCGTCCTTCTCCGGCGGCGCGGTCTTGTAGCGCGTGCAGATATCGACCACCGCCCGCCAACCGGCCTCGCGCTGCGCCGGGTCGGAGATCAGTGCCAGATAGGACAGCCGCGACGGCGCCACCAGCGGCTCCGGCGGCCTTGCATGGACTTCGTCGTTGAGCTCGACCCGCTGCGGGTGATCAACCGGGAGCTTCATGCGCCACGATCCTTTCGACCAATGCGGCAATCTCGCCGGGTCGTTCCTCATGCGCAAGATGGCCCAGGCCCGGCAGCGAGATCAGTTCGGCCTTCGGCATCAGCGCCCGGATGCGATAGGCTTCGGCGGGCGGCACCATCCCGTCCTTGCTGCCGTTCACCAGCACCAGCTTCGTTTTCAAATTCGGCAGGTCGTGCAGCAGCGGATGCAAGTCCCAGTTGCCCATCAGCGCCATCGCGCCGGCGACGTGCCCCTGATTGACCGCAAGGCGGCGATAGAACTTCAGCCCGTCGGCGTCCAGCACGGAACCGGTGCCGCGCATTACCCGCTCGACCGTCGGCCCGGTCCCGGCGAGAAACGAGAACACCCGTGCCGCCACGCCGGAGGTGAACAGCCAGCGGGCCGCCGAACCGGCGATGCCGCTCGGCACCGGGAACGGCAGCAGCGCGCCGTTCAGGCTGATGACGGCGACCGGGGCGATCAGGCCGTCCAGGCACATGCGCAGCGCGATCGCCGCGCCCGCCGAGTGGCCGACAGCGACGATGACTTTCTGTCGCAACCCGAGAACGTCCAGCAACGTCCCGATGCCGGCGGAAACGCCCGGCAGGGTGTAGCCATCTTGCGATGCCGGCACCGCGGTGAAGCCGTGACCGGGCAGATCGGGCGCCACGACGGTGAAGTGCTTCGCCAGCAACGGGGCCAGATCGCGGAACGAATGCGTCGAGGCCCCGGTGCCGTGCAGCAGCAGCGCCACTGGCCCCTGCCCCATGACCTGCACATGCCAGCGCAGCCCCCTCGCCTCGACGAAGCGGCTGAATGCGCGGTTCGGCCAGTCGCGGCCATCCCGTTCCCAGGACAGATGGTAGCTCATGCCGCTGCGGCCCTCACTGCATGGGACAGCGCCGCAGCGTTGGCATAGGGCAGCGGCACGTAGCGCGCCCCCATTTCGGCCGCCAGCGTGCGGGCGAACGGGTTAGGCCGCGGCGAGGTGTCCACCATCAGGGCGGCAATGCCGGTTGCGCGCAGGGCGCGGGCGCTTTCCATGGCTTCGGCCTCGGCTTTCGGGCGGCCGCCGCTGCCGTCGCGAGTCATGTTGGCGCGCGCGTCGGTCAGGAAGGTGATTATCGGCGTGCGGCCGCTGCGGCGGATATTGTCGGCCAGCGCCATGGCGGCGTCGATCCCGGCGGCGAGCGGCGTGGGTCCGCCGCCCGGCAGCCCGGCCAGGCTGCGCTTTGCACGCAGCAGCGACCCTGTGGGCGCGAGCAGCAACTGAGCGCCCGTGCCGCGGAAGGCGATCAGCGCCACCTGGTCGCGGCGCACGTAGCAATCGGCCAGCAGCAATTCGACGGCGCCCTTGGCTTCGCCCAGGCGGTTCATCGCGGCGGAGCCGGATGCGTCCACGGCAAATACGGTGGTGGTGCCGACGCGCTGGCGGAAGCGGACGATGCGGAAGTCGTCGCGGCGGACTTCGAAGCGCTTCGGGCCGTGCTCGGGCGCGCGGCGGCGCAGGGTCTGCCACGGGGCGGCGGCCTTCAGTGTCTCCAGCAGATGCAGCCTCGCGCCACCTTTCGGCTCGCCCTGGCGGGTGCCAATCGGTCGGCCGCGTTTCAGCGACATCTTGGCCTGGCCGACACGGCCGGGCATGCGGACCTGGCCCTTGGTGTTGCTGAGCGAGGCAAGCTGCGCCAGCAGGTCGGGGGGGAGAGCGGCGATGGCCGCTTCCAGCACGATGTCCTCCAGCGGCAGGTCGGGGATTTGCTCCTGGTCCTCGTCGTCCGGCGGCGGCGGTTCGGGTTGGTCTTCAGGCGGCGGTTCGGGTTCCGGCGGGGCTTCGGCTTCCTCCTGCGGCGGCAGGCGGGTAGCGCGGGGGCCATAGACCAGCGCGACGGCGAGGGACAGGTCTTCCGTATCCGGCCCGGAACGTCCGTCCTGCGCGGCGGCAATGCGCGCGGCGCGCAGCGCGAACAGCGGCGCGCGGATAGAATCGACGCCGAGCGACATGGCGACGCCGCACAGGGTTTCGATGATTTTGGCGGTTTCAGCGGTGTCCGTTGCCCGGTGGACGGCACCCGCCCCACCCGTCACGGCGGGCGAAGGCCCCGACGGTTCCGTCATGGCGGGCGAAGGCCCGCCATCCACGCCTTGCGATGCTGCACCAGACAAAGGCGTGGATGGCGGGCCTTCGCCCGCCATGACGAGGGGGTGTTTGCCTTCGCCCGCCATGACGAGCGGACGGGCCGAAGGCAGCCCGCTCCAATCATCATACTCGATATCCCGCAGCGACACCTTCGTCAGGTCGATCAGGAACGCCATCCGGTCCAGCAGCGATGTCGGCACGTGCTCGTCCGGATCCGCGCCCTCATCCAGCGCGACCATGGCGATATGCGCGGGCAGCACCCGCGACAAACCGTCGCGCTGCAAGGTCACCTGGCCCTCATCCGATGCCGCGCGCAACCGGGCCGCCGCACCGGGTTCGATCCGCTCGGCCATCGGCAGGACGATCACACCGCCATCGGCCTCGGACAGCAAACCCTTCTGCTCGATCAGGTGCCCGGCCTGCAACGTCGCCGCCAGGTCGAGGCCGCCCAGCAGGCGATCATCCCCGGCGTTCAGCGGCACGCGCCGCACCGGCATACCGGGCGGCAATGAATCATACAGGATTTTCAGCCAGCGGTCGCGCACCGGCCCCGCCCCCGCCCTGACCGCAATCCCACCCAACCCCAAGGGATCGGCCGCGAAAAGGCCCAAAGCCTGCAGCGCTCCGGCCCATGCGGCCGCTCCGCTCATGCGCCGAACAATTCCTCGACGGCGCGGTTCACCCGGGTGCTGGCCACCGCCTCATCAAGCGGATTGCGGCGCAGCCGGTGACCCAGCACCATCGGCGCGACCCGGCGCAGATGCGCGTCGGTGATCTCCTTGTCGCCATCCAGGCAGGCCACAGCGCGCGCCGCCCGGATCAAGGTCAGCTCCCCGCGCAAGCCGTCGGTGCCGAGCGCCATGCACAACCGGGCGGCGTTTTCCAGCGCGATCTCCGGCACAGCCACGCCCGACAGCTTGCCCCGCGCATCGACGATGCGGCGGCGGATCTTGTCCTGCGCTTTCTTCCAGTGCTCGGTAAAGCCGATCGGATCGTTCTCAAAGCCGTCGCGGCGGCGGATGACCTCGATCCGCGTCGGCAGGTCCTGCGGCGTGCGCACCTCCACCGACAGGCCGAAACGGTCGATCAACTGCGGGCGCAACTCGCCCTCTTCCGGATTGCCGCTGCCAATCAGGACGAAGCGGGCCGGATGACGGACGCTGAGGCCCTCGCGCTCGACGACGTTTTCCCCGGACGCGGCGACGTCCAGCAGCAGATCGACGAGGTGGTCCTCGAGCAGGTTCACCTCATCTATATAGAGGAACCCGCGATTGGCGCGCGCCAGCAGCCCCGGCTCGAATACCTTGTGGCCGGTGAGCGCGCGTTCCAGGTCCAGCGCGCCGACGACGCGGTCTTCGGTGGCCCCGAGCGGCAGGTCGACCACCGGCACCGGGACGGTGACACTTTTATGCTTGGCCGTGGCGCGACAGTCGGCGCACCAGACGTCCGGCGTGGCCGGATCGCAATGGTAGCGGCAGCCCTGGTTGACTTTCATCGGCGGCAGCAAAGCGGCGAGCGCGCGGATCGTGGTGGACTTGCCGGTGCCACGGTCGCCGAAGGCCAGAACGCCGCCGATGCCGGGGTCGATCGCGGCGACCAGGATCGCCAGCTTCATGTCCTCCTGCCCGACGATGGCAGCGAACGGAAAAACCGGACGGGTGGACATCAGCGTGCCCGGCCAAAAACGCCGTTGAGATCGCTACGCGCGCAATAAACCGCGCCGTGTCTGGGATCGTGCCGCCGCATCAGTCTCATAGTCACTCCAGGGGTTCGTCTCACTGTTCGGAGCACGGCGTGCTTATCCGTGCCCCGGGACGGAGCGTCAAGCCTGATGGTCAAGTTTGGCGGGAGCGTTGAACCTTTCGGCGGGCGGAACGGCATTCTCTCTGCTCAGTATGACCCTCCCCCGGCTTGTACGGAGGAGGGCGATGACGATGAGAGAACGACGTTCCCGGCCCGCTTCGCCTGCGAGCAGCGTCAGCGGATGATGATCTCCACCCGCCGGTTCTGCGGCTCCCGCACCCCCGGACCGGTCGCGACAAGCAGATGCGTTTCGCCGAAGCCCTGGACGGCGATGACGTTCTGCGGCACGCCGTCCTTCACCAGCTCGGCCGCCACCGCCTTGGCGCGGCGGACCGACAGGCCCTGGTTGTATTTCGGCGAGCCGGAGGTGTCCGTGTAGCCGTTGACCTCGATCCGGGTGACCTGCACCCGTGTCGAATTATCCGCCGCTTCCTTCACGATCGCCTTTGCCCGCTCCGTCAGATCGGCCCTGTCCCAATCGAAGAACACGAGATATGACCGGGCAGGCGCCGGGGCGGGAGCCGCAACAGGCACAGGCGCCGCCGAGGGCGGGGCGGGCGTGTTGAAAGCATACCGAACGCCGACGACAACATCGTTGTTGAACTGGTTATGCATCTTCAACACCGAGGGCGAGGCGACGCCGTCATTCACCACCACGCCATCGTATTTCGCACCGCCCAGTATATCCATGAACCGGTAATCCGCCGTTATGGAAAGGCCCGGCATGTTCGGGATCGGGAAGGACGCGCCGACGATCACCTGCCCGGCCGGCTCGCCATCCTGTGCGCTGGTCGCCGTGGCAAACCCTCCGCCCGGCCGCACCGACGTCAGCGGGTTCAGCCGCGTCCATTGATAGCCCGCGCCGAGGCCGAGATAAGGATAGACCCATGGGGAACCGACATCGAGATCGAACACCGCGTTCGCCATAACGCCCCAGGTGCGCACGGTGCCGGTGCTGGCGGTCGGGAACGGCGTCCCGCGCAACTGGTTCACGCCGCTGCGCATGAAGTCGCCTTCGATCTCGAAGCGGAACCCGTTGCCGATGCCGTAGCCGACGGCAAGGTTCGAGTTGAAGCCATAGTCCTGATTCAATTCCAGACGGCCGGTGCCGAACCCGGGCCCGTATGGCGTGATGTTCGGATTGATCGGCGCATGCAGGCCAGCCCCGGCCCCGACATAGAGGCCGCTTATCGGCTGCGCCATCGCCGCGACCGGGGTCGCGAGGAAAGCTGTTGCTATAACCGCATTGCGATAGCGCATGCGTCGTCACTCCTGGTTATGGTCGCGATCGTTCGGACCCGGATCAACCGCACTGGACCGATTGCTGTCAATCGGTCCGCAGGCCGAGGCGGCATATTCGGTTCGCGGACCCGGGCGGCAAGTCACCAGGACTTGAAGCGCGCGGCAATTTCCGGATCGACATGGCGGTTGTGTCATCAGACAGCAAGGTCCGGGATGGATTTTCTATCCAACGTGCTGCTTTGCCAGCAAATAATCTTAATCGGCATAGAAGCGTCCAGCTCAATTCCAAACGTTTTTTAATGCTGCGTTGCAACGTGGATGCATGGCCGACGCGCAAAGCGGCCCCATTCCTGGATTTTTCGGCCGCGCGAGTAACCGGATCGCTCCGTCACCGTGCCATTTGGCCCTTTGTTGTTGCTTCCTTTTTGCGACAAGACCGGCCATACTTGCCGTTACCTTTTGCAACGGGAGAGACGTATCAACCTCATGTGGTCCTGGATCAATGCCGCCGTCGATCTGGTTGCGCTTTATCCCGCCGGTGCCATGGCCGCGGTGTTCCTCGCCGCGATCATCGAGGCCGTCGCGGTGCTGGGCATCCTGATACCCGGCACGCCGATCCTGATGGCAGTCGCGGGGGCTGCGGCGATGGCCGGCCAGCCGATGGTTCCGTTGCTCGTCCTGTCCATTGTCGGCGCGGTCATCGGCGATTTCGTGTCGTTCTGGTTCGGCCAGCGTTTCAGCTTGCGGCTGTGCGGCGTCTGGCCGTTCTCCCGCCGCCCGGCGCTGATGGCCAATGCAGGCCACTTCTTCGAGCGCTACGGCACCTACAGCGTGGCGCTGTGCCGGTTCGTCCCGGTGCTGCGCTCCACCGTTCCGCTGGTCGCCGGGATGGCGGGGATGTGCCGGCGGCGCTTCGTGATGGCCAACGTGGCGTCCGCCTTCGTCTGGGCGCCGCTGCATATCTATCCGGCGAAGATGGCCGGGATGTCACTCAGCCGGTTGGAGGACGGGCAGTGGCAGGCGGCTGCGGTATGGGGCGCCATCCTGCTCGTCTGCTGTGCCATCGGCTGGGGCATTCATCGGGTGATCATGACCCGCATGCATCCGTCAACCGCCGGCCACGCCCTGCGTGTTGACATAGAGCGCATAGAGGCCGTGGCTGGCTGCCATGAACAGCCGGTTCCGGAACCGGCCGCCGAAGCATAGATTGGCGCAGCGTTCCGGCAGGGCGATATGGCCGATGGGTGAGCCGCTTTTGTCGAACACCCGCACGCCATCCAGTTCGGCGCTTCCCATCCCCCAGCCGCACCACAGGTTGCCCTCGATATCGACGCGGAACCCGTCGGGCGTTCCCGGGCCGGCATCGATGAACACCCTGTTGCCCGTCAGTTTCCTGCCTGCGTCAACGACATCGAAGGCGCGGATAAGGCGGTTCGGCGACGCGCGCGACGCGACCACATAGAGGATCGATTCATCCGGCGAAAACGCCAGTCCGTTCGGGCCTTCGATATCATCGGCCATTATCGCCGCTTCCCCGGTCTGCCCATCGATGCGCCAGACGGCGGCGGCCAGTTCGGAGTCCGCCTTCTCCCCTTCATAGTAGCCGCTGATCCCGAACAGCGGGTCGGTGAACCAGATCGAGCCGTCCGACTTCACCACCACGTCGTTGGGCGAATTCAGCCTCCTGCCCTGGTGGCTGTCGATCAGCACGGTGATGGCGCCGTCGTATTCGGTACGGGTGACCCGGCGTCCACGGTGCTCGCAGGTGACCAGGCGTCCCTGTCGGTCGCGGGTGTTGCCGTTGGCGTTCCAGGAGGTCTTGCGGAACACGCTGACCGCGCCGGTTTCCTCCTCCCATTTCAGGATGCGGTCGTTGGGGATGTCGCTCCAGAGCAGGTAGCGGCCGTCGCCGAAATACACCGGCCCCTCGGACCATCGGCAGCCCGTCGCCAGACGTTCCACGGATGCGGCGGGCAGGCGCAGCGCGTTGAAGCCGGCGTCCAGCACATGGACGGAGGCATCCGGGTAGCGCTGGTTCGGTTCCCACATGGCCTGGTTTCCCCCGTTGTTGCAGGGTCAGCGTAGCGTGGATGCAGCGGCACGCAAACCGGCGGCGCTTATCGCGGCAGCGGATCGGTGCCTTCGCTCAACAAGTCCAGGAACGCGCCGTAGACGAACACCCTGCCCCGCTGGCGCCCGGTGGTTTCCCGGACGATGCCCAAGGCTTGCAGATGCGCGAGAGCGCTCGTCACCGTCGGCTGCGACAGGCCGAGATGGCGCGACGCATCCTGGATTGTCGTCAGCGCCCGGCGCTGGAGGAACTGGTGCAGCCGCAGCGCGGTTGCCGCCGGGCGGCCGAGCTGCTCGACCCGGGCGCGATCGTTGCCGAACAGCCGCAACAGGCTTTGCGCGGTCTGGATGCCCTGGCGGGCGGTTTCGGTGACGCCGCGCAGGAAGAACTCGAGCCAGACTTCCCAGGCGCCGTATTCGCGCACGGCCTGCAGGTGCGCGTAGTAGGCGGTCCTGTTCTGCTTGAAGAACAGGCTGAGATACAGCAGCGGTTCCCGCAGCACACCACGCTCGCAGAGCAGGAAGGTGATCAGTAGGCGGCCGAGGCGTCCGTTGCCGTCAAGAAAAGGGTGGATGGTCTCGAACTGAACGTGAACCAGCGCCGCCTTCACCAGCAGCGGCAGGTCCGGCGCGCTGGCATGGATGAACGTTTCAAGCTCCCCGAGGCACGCCATGACGGCGTGCGGGGGCGGTGGCACGAACACGGCATTCCCCGGGCGAGTGCCGCCGATCCAGTTCTGGCTGCGGCGGAATTCGCCGGGATCCTTGTCCTGGCCGCGGCCTTTCGCCAGCAGGATGGCGTGGATCTCGCGGATCAGCCGGAGCGACAGGGGAAAATCCTCGCGCAGGCGGCGCAACCCGTGGTCCATGGCGGCGACGTAGTTCGACACCTCGCGGGTGTCGTCTATCGGCACGCCGGGGGCTTCCTCGGCTTCGAACAGCAGCAGGTCGGAGAGGGAGGATTGGGTGCCCTCGATCTGCGAGGACAGCAGCGCCTCCTTGCGGATATAGATATAGAGGAACAGGGACGGATCGGGCAGGACGGAGGCGATGCCGTCGAGGCGTCCGAGGGTCTGGTTGGCCAGTTCAAGAGCGGCCTGCTGCCCGGTCAAATTGACAGGCGGGTTCGGCGGCAGGGGCAGCGGGATATAGGCGCGCACGTTTTCGCCGGCGACGGAGGTGGTCTCGTAGCGGCCTACGCGGGTCGGGTAGGATGCAGGCATCGGGGTGCCTTGTTAAAGGATGCTTTAATAGCGGTTGACGTTGTTAAAGGATAGCGCCTTAGTCGTTAATAAGCGGTTAACGCCGGTTGCCGTTTTCGACCCGACCGGCAACACTCCGGCTCCCGCTGAAGGACCCTGCCCATGCTGCAAACACCCCCCGCCATCCCCGGCATGCGCGAGGACGAGATCGACACCCCTGCCCTGGTCATCGACCTCGATGCGTTCGAATTCAACCTCGACACCATGGCCCGGCTGCTGGCGCCCACAGGGGTGAAGCTGCGGGCACACGCGAAGACCCACAAATCGCCGGTGATCGCGAAGCTGCAGATCGCGCGCGGCGCCGTCGGCAACTGCGTGCAGAAAGTGGCTGAGGCGGAAGTGCTGGCCTGGGGCGGCATCCCGGACATCCTGGTCAGCAACGAGGTCGTCGGGATAGCCAAGCTGGCACGCCTGTGCGCTCTGTCCCGCATCGCCAAGGTGGCGGTCTGCGCCGACGATGCCAGCCAGGTCTCCGCGATCGAGACCGCCGCCGCCGATGCCGGCATCCGCATGACGGTGCTGGTGGAGATCGATGTCGGCGCCGGGCGCTGCGGCGTGCAGCCCGGGCCGGAGGCGGTAGCGCTGGCGACACGCATCGCCGGATCGAAGCACCTGATCTTCGGCGGCCTGCAGGCGTATCACGGCAGCGCCCAGCACAAGCGCACCCCGGCAGAGCGGCGGGGGTTGATCGGCGGCGCGGTCGAAGCGTCTCGCCGGACGATCGAGCAGCTTCGCCAGCAGGGGCTGTCTTGCGCGATCGTCGGCGGCGCCGGGACCGGCACGTTCGAGATCGAATCGCAGTCGGGCGTCTACAACGAGATGCAGGCGGGCAGCTACGTCTTCATGGACGCCGACTACGCCCGCAACCTGGACGAAGCGGGCGGCTTCGTGAGCACATTCAGGCACGCGCTGTTCGTGCTGGCCTCGGTGATGAGCGCGGCCAAGCCGGGCGTGGCGGTGCTGGACGCGGGTTTGAAGTCGCTGGCGGTCGATTCCGGCATGCCGACGGTTTGGCAGCGGCCGGATATTCTCTATGTCGGCGCGTCGGACGAGCACGGCAAGCTGGCGGTCGGCAGCGAAACGGCGGCGCCCCGGCTGGGGGAGAAGCTCCGGCTGGTGCCGGGGCATTGCGACCCGACAGTGGACAAGTTCGACTGGTATGTCGGGGTGCGCGGGGGCCGGGTGGAGTGCCTGTGGCCGGTGGCGGCGCGGGGTGGCGTGAGTTGAGGGGCTTGCGTTGTTTGCCCACCGCGTTTCCACTTGCGGTGCCGATTCGCATCGTCCACGAAAAAACCCTCACCCCGCGAAATGACGCCGCAGCCGCGCGATCGCCTCCTCGAGCACCTCCGGCCGCTTGCAGAACGCGAAACGCGCGTAATGATCCGGCGCCCCCGGCTCGTCATAGAACGCCGACACCGGGATCGCCGTCACTCCCGCCTTCTCGGTAATGTGCCGGCAGAACGACACGTCGTCGCCGTTGTACCCGAGCGGCGCGAAATCGGTGGTGATGAAATACGTACCCCGCGCCGGCAGGACTGTCAGCCCGACCGAGGCCAATCCCTCGGCCAACAGATCCCGCCGCGCCTGCAGGCTGCCCGCGAGCGAGGCAAAATACGCATCATCCTTCGCCAATCCCACCGCAACCGCCCGCTGCAGGTTCGGCGGCGTGGTGAATGTCAGGTTCTGGTGCGCCTTCTGCACCAGCGGCGTCAAGGCCGCGCTTGCGGTGACATAGCCCACCTTCCACCCGGTCAGGGAAAACGTCTTGCCGGCGCTGCCGATGCGCATCGTCCGATCGCGCATCCCGGGCAGGGTCATCAGCGGGATGTGGCGGGCGCCGTCGAACGTCAGGTGCTCATAGACCTCATCGCAGATCGCATAGCTGTCGTGCTTCTCGACCAGCCCCGCGATGAACCCAAGCTCCTCCGCCGTGAACACCTTGCCGCATGGGTTCATCGGCGAGTTGAACAGGATCGCCTTGGTTTTCGGTCCGAACGCGGCCGCCAGTTGCTCGCGCGGCAGGTCCCAGCGCGGCGGCGCCAGGCGGACGATGCGGGGGATCGCACCCAGCATCCGCACCACCGGCACATAGGTATCGTACAGCGGCTCGATCAGCACCACCTCGTCGCCCGGGTCGAGCACGGCCATCAGGCAGGCGGTGATCGCCTCGGTGGCACCGGAGGTGACTGTGACCTGCGCCGCCCACTCGATGTCCAATCCGTAGAAGCGCTTGTTCACCGCCGCGACGGCCTGGCGCAGTTCCGGCACCCCTGGCATCGGCGGGTATTGGTTGCGTCCGTCCATCAGGGCATCGGCCGCCGCCTGCACCACGTCTCGCGGACCTTCGGTGTCCGGAAACCCCTGGCCGAGGTTGACCGCCCGGTGCTCGGTGGCGAGGGCGGACATCACCGTGAAGATGGTGGTGCCGATAGACCCGAGATAGCTATTGGCGCCACGCATCAGTTTCGCGCTCCAATCTGGCTGCAAACGGTGAACCTCGGGAATATCGCCGTGGGATCGAGTTGGAAAGGGCACGAAGCCCGGATCGGGCGTATAGATTTACCCCATCGGGTGCATAAAAAACGGGCTGTTTGCATCTGTTTCCTCTGCGCAAGAAGCGGGCAGTCTGCCCGTTGCCAAGCGCCGGTTGCTCCACCCGCGTCATTTTTGCAGGCTTTGCCTGGGATCCCCCCGTCCCGGCAAGTTCGCCACCGAAGCGCTTCGACCTTCACCTTCGTCGTTGCTGGTTGGCACGGCACATGCAAACCTAGGGTGCTGTTCATGCCGCTGAAACCTCAGTAGCTCTACGAGCAGCGTGAACAATGTGGGAGGCCCGGCCAACCCCGGGCTTGATGTACATGAAGAAGATCGAAGCTGTCATCAAGCCGTTCAAACTCGATGAGGTGAAGGAAGCGCTTCACGAGGTTGGGCTGCAAGGCATTACCGTTGTCGAAGCCAAGGGCTTCGGCCGGCAGAAAGGCCATACCGAGCTTTATCGGGGCGCCGAGTATGTCGTTGATTTTCTGCCGAAGGTGAAGATCGAGGTCATCTGCGAGGATGGCGTCGTCGAGCGCGCCGTAGAGGCCATCGTCAATGCAGCCCGGACCGGCCGCATCGGCGACGGGAAGATATTTATCTCTGCCATCGAGGAAGTGATCCGTATCCGCACCGGCGAACGTGGGGAGGACGCGATCTGACGCCTGCCTGCTGTTCGCCGTTCTGCACGGCGAACAGCTTGACTCCGCGGGCAACTTAAACACACACCCATTCCGCATCCGCTTCCGGCCTTCGGCGGAACCGATAACAGAAGGCCGGCTCATGGAGTTCCGCGTGGTGCGGGGCTTCGATTGGCCGCGTCCCGCCATGTCCAATGACGGGCAGGGTTTTGCGGCGACCAGATTGACAACGGGGAAATCAGGATGGCGAAGAAGCCGGCAAGTGAAGCTTCGAGCGGCGATGTGGCCAAAGTGCTCAAGCTGATCAGCGATAATTCCGTGGAATACGTGGATCTCCGGTTCACCGATCCCCGCGGCAAGTGGCAGCACACAGCCCAACATGTATCGACAATGGACGAGGATGCGTTCCGCGACGGCATCATGTTCGACGGCTCGTCGATTGCCGGCTGGAAAGCGATCAACGAAAGCGACATGATCCTGATGCCGGACCCGGCGACCGCGGTCATGGACCCGTTCGCCGCCAAGCCGAGCCTGATCGTGTTCTGCGACATCGTCGAGCCGTCCACGGGCCAGTTCTATGCCCGCGATCCGCGCGCGACCGCCAAGCTGTGCGAGGCTTATGTCAAGTCCAGCGGCATCGGTGATACCGTGTTCATCGGTCCCGAGGCCGAATTCTTCGTCTTCGACAGCGTGAAGTTCGGCACCGGCGGCAACTACGCGACCTACCAGGTCGATAGCGTCGAAGGCCCGCAGTCCTCGCTGAAGGACTATCCGGAAGGCAACATGGGCCATCGCCCGGCCATCAAGGGCGGCTACTTCCCGGTCCCGCCGGTCGATGGCGACAGCGATCTGCGCGCCGAAATGCTTTCGACGATGGGCGAAATGGGCCTGACGATCGAGAAGCATCACCACGAAGTCGCCCAGTCGCAGCATGAACTCGGCAACAAGTTCGGCCCGCTGACCTCGATGGCCGACCAGATGCAGATCTACAAGTATGTCGTGCACAATGTGGCGCACAGCTACGGCAAGACGGCGACGTTCATGCCGAAGCCGATCTATGGCGACAACGGCTCAGGCATGCACACCCATTTGTCGATCTGGAAGGCCGGCAAGCCGTTGTTCGCCGGCAACGGGTATGCCGATCTGTCGGAGACCTGCCTGTATGCCATCGGCGGTATCATCAAGCACGCCAAGGCGATCAATGCGTTCTCCAACCCCTCGACCAACAGCTACAAGCGGCTGATCCCGGGTTTTGAAGCGCCGGTGCTGCTGGCTTATTCGGCCCGGAATCGCTCGGCGTCTTGCCGCATTCCGTATGCGACGAACCCGAAGGCCAAGCGCGTCGAAGTGCGCTTCCCCGACCCGGCGGCCAACCCGTACCTGGCGTTCTCCGCGATCACCATGGCTGCGCTGGACGGCATCAAGAACAAGATCCATCCCGGCGACCCGATGGACAAGGACCTGTACGACCTGCCTCCTGAAGAACTGGCCGGCATTCCGACGGTGTGCGGCAGCCTGCGCGAGGCGCTGGGCGCGCTGGCGGCGGACCACGAATTCCTGCTGGAGGGCGGGGTGTTCAGCACCGATCAGATCGAGAGCTATATCGAGCTGAAATGGTCGGAAGTGTATCGTTTTGAACACACTCCGCACCCGGTGGAATTCGAGATGTACTACTCGGTCTGATCGGACCGCAAAGCCGAGAAACGAACCCCGCCGTGTCGCACGGCGGGGTTTTTTCATGCCGGGGCTGGCCGCTGCCACCGTGGCATGGCTGGATTATACCAGTCCGCATCGAGTTGGTACCCGGGCAGGGCCGCTCGCCGCCGACATGGTCGAGTGAGCTATGGCTGGGAGCGAAACGCTTTGAGCATCCGAGTGCGCGGACTCTGACGATGAAGCGCCAGGCCGCCAAGCCAGAGCAGCAGCACCCGGGGGTTGCCGCTTAACCCGAAACCATTCAGCGAGAACGAATTTCCGGTAGAGCATCTATTGGTTTCTCTCTCAACGAATCCAGGAACCTGAGAGGGCAACTGCTGATTAAATGTGCATCATCGCCCGTCACGACGCCCACCCTGACATCGAATCCGCTTCCGGGTCGCCGAAAAGACCGTTGGCACGATTGTTGATAGCAGGTGTGTTACGTCTGCCGTTGCTGATCGTAGCGGCGCGACGGAACGGCAAGACAGGATTTCGCGCATGCACGTTTACCCCAACAACAGTGTAAAACCGGAGGACCGGGCGAGATGAAACTCATCATGGCCATAATCAAGCCATTCAAACTGGACGACGTCCGGGAAGCGCTGACCCCGCTCGGGGTGCAGGGCCTGACCGTATCGGAAGTGAAGGGCTTTGGCCGTCAGAAGGGACAGACGGAGATCTACCGGGGAGCGGAGTATCACGTCAGCTTCCTGCCTAAGATCAAAATCGAGGTCGTCGTGCCGGACGATCTGACCGACCAGGTCATCGAAGCCATCACCAAGGCCGCTCATACCGGCAAGATCGGCGACGGCAAGATTTTCGTTCTCGATATCGAACGCGCCCAGCGGATTCGCACCGGCGAACACGATAGCGAAGCACTGTAAACAAGAAGCATAGGGAAACTGGACTATGAAGAAGCCCCTCAATGTGTGGGGACTGAGCGCGCTCTTGCTGCCCGCTCTGTTGCTCGCCCTTCCCGCCTTCGCCGACGACGCCGCGGCACCCGCCGCGGCGGCAGCGGCCGCGGCCGCGCCTCCCAAACTCGATTCCGGCGATACCGCATGGATGCTGAGCAGCACCGCGCTTGTGTTGTTGATGACCATTCCGGGCCTGGCGTTGTTCTATGGCGGCATGGTCCGCAAGAAGAACGTGCTGGCGACCCTGATGCAGTCGTTCGCGATCACCTGCATCGTGACGATCGTCTGGACGGTCGCCGGATACAGCATCGCCTTCACCACCGGTAACGCCTACTTCGGCGATTTCTCCCGCATCCTGCTGAACGGTATCGCCGGCTTCATCGTCAAAGGTAACGATACCCAGGCCTTCGTTCTGGCCTCGGGCATCAAGGACGTCGCGGACATGTCCACGACGATCCCCGAGACGGTCTACATGATGTTCCAGATGACCTTCGCGATCATCACGCCGGCGCTGATTTTCGGTGCGGTAGCCGATCGAATGAAGTTCTCCGCCGTGGTCATCTTCGTGACGCTGTGGTCGTTGCTGGTCTACTCGCCGATAGCGCACTGGGTCTGGGCGCCGTCCGGCTGGGCCAACCAGATGGGAATCCTCGACTTCGCGGGCGGCACCGTCGTGCACATCAACGCCGGTATCGCCGGCCTGGTTTGCTGTCTGGTGCTTGGCAAGCGCGTCGGCTACGGCAGCGATAACATGGCGCCGTACAACCTGGCTTACGCGGTGATCGGTGCATCGCTGCTGTGGGTTGGCTGGTTCGGGTTCAACGCGGGTTCCGCCACTGCCGCAAACGGCCGTGCGGGCATGGCCATGTCGGTTACGCAGATCGCCACCGCCGCGGCGGCTCTGGGCTGGATGTTCGCTGAGTGGATCACCAAGGGCAAGCCCTCGGTGCTCGGTGCGATTTCCGGTGCTGTTGCCGGTCTGGTTGCAATTACACCGGCTTCGGGTTTCGTGCTCCCGGGCGGTTCGATCGTCATCGGCGTCGCCGCCGGGGTGATCTGCTTCTGGTCCGCGACCAGCCTGAAGCACTTGCTCGGGTATGACGACAGCCTGGACGTGTTTGGTGTGCACTGCGTCGGCGGTATCGTCGGTGCGTTGCTGACGGGCGTGTTCTCCTACGGCGCTCTGTCGGCAACCGATGCCAGCCCGGACGGCAGCCCCGGGGGTCTTGACCAGCTCAAGATCCAGGCGATTGGTGTCGCCTCGACACTCGTCTACAGCGGTGTGATGACATTCATCCTGCTGATGGTCACCAAGGCGCTGGTTGGACTGCGGGTCGACGCGGAAGAAGAGCGCGAAGGCCTCGATATCGTTCTTCACGGCGAGCAAGTGTTCTAAGGCTGCCAACACAGGGGCGCCCCACACAGTTGGGGCGCCCTTTTTTTGTCTGTGTTGCAAGAACGACACCCCCTTGTAACCGAAAAGCCATAAGATGCCGCGCAGGGCAACGCGGGCCTTATCCGCTAAAAGGATGAAGACAGATGAGTTCAAAAAAGCTCTGGCAAGGCGCCTGCTTTGCTGCGACAGCAACGATGGCGACCCTCGGCACGGCCTACGCTCAGACGCCCGCGCCGGCTGATCAAACCCCTGCTCCTGCCGCAACGACCACCGCTCCCGCCGCGGCACCGGCCGCCCCCGCCGCTCCGCCGCCCGGTTTCTGGATCGATGGCATCCATCTGTCGGCCCAGTTGGACGCCGGCGTGATATTCAACCCGTTCCGTCCGAGCACCGGGCTGAACTGGGGCCAGGCGTTCACCGACCACGGCAACCAGGCGCAGCTCAACCAGCTTCTGTTGACGGCGGAAAAGCCGCTGGATCCGAAAGACCCTGATTACCAGTGGGGCTTCAAGGTCCAGTTCATGTACGGCTCGGACGCGCGGTTCACGCAGTATCTCGGACAGTTCAACAACGCTTTGCCGGGTGACCGTTACCAGTTCGACCTCGTCGAGGCGAACGTGCAGGCCCACGTGCCCTTCCCCACCGCGGGCGGCATGGACATCAAGGTCGGCCAGTACGCGACCCCGCTCGGGTATGAAACAATCAATCCGATCACCAATCCGTTCTACTCGCATTCCTACATCTTCCAGTATGGCCTGCCTTATGAGCATACCGGCGCGCTCACGGTTACGCATCTCACGGGCATGGTGGACCTGTATGCGGGCGTCGATACCGGCACCAACACCACCTGGGGACCGTTGGGTGACAATAACGGCGCCGTCGGCGGCATCGGCGGCTTCAACCTGACCCTGTACGACGGCAACCTGACCATCCTGGCGCTGAGCCATCTCGGCCCCGAGCAGTCAACCCGCGTGCTGTCAACCAATGCCGCTGCCGCCGGGCTTCCCACGTTCAACGCGAACGGCACCTGGCGGGCATTCAACGACGCTGTGGTCACATACAAGTATAGCGATGCCCTGACGCTGACTACGGAATTCAACTGGGCGCGCGATTCCTACGGCTTCGACAACAAGCCCGTGAACGCCTTCGGCGCGGCGCAATACGCGTCGTATACGCTGACCGATACCCTGACCCTGAACGGCCGGCTTGAAGTCTGGCGCGATGACAGCAACTTCTTTGTCGCTGCGTTTTCGGGCAATAACGATCCGGTCCGGGTCGAGCAGGGTCTGACTCCGATTTCAAACGTTTATGCCGCACCGGGCGGCAACACGACTTATGGCGCTTTGACCCTCGGCGTAACCTATAAGCCGACGCTGCCGGTCATCACCAGCCTGCTGATCCGGCCGGAAATCCGGTGGGATCATGCGTTCACGACGAACAATCCGTTCAACCAGAACTACGTGACCGGGCCGGGTAACAAAGGCGGAGCCAACAGCTTCACCTTCGGCGCGGACGCCGTGGTGACGTTCTAAAGACCAAAGGCGGACCAGGGGCCATCGGCTCCTGGTCCGTTGCTTCGCCGGGTAGCTCCGGCCGTGAGACCTGAACCTACCGCTGGCCCCGCACGAGACCGCCCTCAGCGACACGCTGCAACAGGTTCTTCTTTCGATCCAATAATAGGTATTTGAGGCACGTTCCGCTCGCACGCGCGTGGACGACGACGGGACTCGCCGCTACCTTGCTCCCCATCGAACCGCCGCACCAAGCAGGCGGGACCATGGGGAGGAGCATCATGCAGGCAGACCGCATCCGGGCCGCCCTTTTCAGGGCATTGCTGTTGTACGGCGTCATCACAGCCCCCGCCAGCGCAGCGGACGCCACGCACTACAGCCTGGGCTACGACCAGCCGCATACCACGGGATACGGCATCGGTGCAGATTTGTTCGCCGCGAAGCTGTCTGAACTCAGTCACCGGACGATGGAAATCGACCAGTTCCCCGGCGCGCAGCTTGGGCAGGAGCCGCAGATGCTCCAGAAGATCCGCACAGGCGACATCGACTTCATCTTCAGCGCCTCGGCCAACGCCGCGACGATTTCGCCGGAATCCGGCGTGCTGTCGATTCACTACCTGTTCCGGTCGGAGGATCACCTTGTGCGCGCACTGGCTGACCCGCGGCTGGTGGCGGCGCTGCGAGAGATGTTTACGGAGACTGTGACGAACGCGCATTTCCTGGTGCCGCTCACCCTGGGGTTGCGCAACCTATACGGGAAGAAGGAAATCCACAGCGTCGAGGACGTAAAGAACCTGAAGATCCGCGTTCAGGCAACCCCGACGGAAGACGCGATGTTCCCGGCGTACGGAGCCCAGACCGTGCATATGCCGTTCGGCAGCGTCTATACAAGCTTGCAAACGGGTGTCGTGGACATGGCCGAGAACGGCATCAACGTCTACGATACGAATAAACATTATGAAGTCGCGCCCATCATGTCGCTGACCGGCCACGAGGCGAATGCGAACCTGCTGTGGGTCAGCGGCAAGTTGTGGGAGTCCCTGACCGCTGAACAGAAAACCTGGGTCGAGGCGTCGGCCAACGAAGTCGCAACGAAGGAGCCTGCGTTGGCGGTCGCGCTGGAGGCGAAATCGCGGGCGAAGCTCCAAAAGCTGGGTGTCAGGTTCGTATCCGACGTGGACAAGACGGGGTTCATCAAGGTGGCGGAACCGCTGCAGGACAAGATCGCCGCCAATCTGGGGCCGCATGCGGTCAAGATTCTGGAAATCTGCCGAACCATTCAGTAATGGCCGCGCCGCTGGTCCTGGAAGCGGACCGTCATCTTAAATGGCGCGCCCTCGACGCTCTTGAACGGGTGTTGATGGTCTTGTGCGGGGTCTGCCTGACCGGATTCACCGTCTCGACCATGCTGGACGTGGTGACGCGGGAGTCCGGACATCCCCTGCTCTCGCTTCAGGAGGTCACTTCGACCTTTTTCACCTACGGCGTCTTCGTCGGCAGCGCGGTGGCGACACGGCGGAACGATCACTTGTTTCTGTCGGCACTGACCGAAAAAATGACCGGCGCCCCTCGCCGCTTCTTCGAGGTTTTCAACCGGTCGGTCGTTCTTCTTGTCGGCGCCGGCATGGTCTGGTTCGGTTGGCAGAACGTGCTGACCGGGCTGGGCAGCTTCCGCATGCCATCAATGCTGCCGATGTCCTATCTTTATCTCGGCATCCCGCTCTGCGGCGCGCTGGTTGCGCTGTTCTCCCTGGAGCAGATCGTCAACGGACTGCGCAACGGATTCACCATGCCAATCGGCGACGGCGTGGCGCGGGATACCGGCGTATGATGATGTCCAACGGGCTGCTGCTGGGTCTGATGACGGCGCTGTTCCTGTCGTTGGGTTATCTCGGCGTGCCGGTGGCGTTCGCACTGATCGCGGGCGTGCTTGTCGGCACCGCCTTCACCCCGATCACGCTGCAATCGATGATGGCGCAGTTGTTCAACGGGATCGACTCCGAAGCGCTGATGGCGATTCCGTTCTTCCTGTTGGTCGGCGAGCTGATGACCTCGGCCAACGTCGTCATCCGCATCGCCGAATTGTCGCAGGCGCTGGTGGGCCATGTGCGCGGCGGTCTGGCGCAGGTGACGACGGTGTTCTCGATGTTCTTCTCCGGCATGTCCGGATCGTCGTCGGCCGATGTCGCGGTGCTGTCGCGCACCATGGCGAGGCCGATGGCGCGCGAAGGCTACCGGCCGGAGTTCACCGCGGCGCTGATCGCCGCCGCTTCCACCATCGCCTCGCTGGTGCCGCCCTCGATCATGGCGGTGGTCTATGGCGCCATCGGCAATGTCTCGATCGCCGGGCTGTTCCTGGGCGGCATCGCACCCGGGTTGTTCATCGGCTTCGGGCTGATGGTGTATTGCTACTTCTTCGGCCCGCGCGGCTTGCAGCGCCCGAGGGCCACGTTCGGACGCCTGGTTGCCGCAGGGCAAGCCGCCGCCCTGCCGATGATGATCCCGGTGATCCTGCTGGGCGGGATCCTGACCGGCTGGTTCACCCCGACCGAGGCCGGCGTCATCGCCGTCGGCTACATCCTGCTGGTCGTCATTCCCTGCCTCAACCCGGCGCACCTGAAGCAGGTGCCGTATGACTTCATGACCGCGGGACTGGTTTACTCGCTGCCGCTGATCACGATTGCGGCGGCCTCGGCGTTCGGCTGGGTGCTGGCCTATCTGCGCGGCCCGATCGTCGTATCCGGCTGGATCGGCGCCTTCGCGGGCGACAGCGCATACAAAACGATGTTCGCCCTGGTGGCGGTGTTTGTCATCGTCGGCGACTTCATCGAGCCGGTGCCGGCGATCATCATCTTCATGCCGGTCGTGAACATGCTGACCGACCTGGCGTCGATCAACCCGGTGCATATGGGCGTGGTGCTGATCGTTACCTTGGCCTTCGGGCTGATCACGCCGCCCTACGGGCTGGCGCTGCTGATGGCGTCGAAATTCCTGGGCGTCCGGTTCTCCGCGGCGCTTCGCGCGAGCCTGCCGATCTATGTGATTTTCTTCGCTGCGATCGCGTTCACGATTTTCCTGCCGGAGATCGTGTTGTGGCTGCCTCGGCATGCGTTCCCGGAGTCGGTGGGGTGCTTCAAGGCACCGTCGGGGACGGGGTACATTTGCCCGTAAAGTCTTTTGATGACATTCGATCGTTATGATATGTTTCTCGCATCATGGCAACGCATCGACAACTCCGCGCCGCCCGGGCGCTTATGGACCTTGGGCAGGCTAAGCTCGCTCGTCGGGCAAACGTTTCTCTCGTTACGATCCGCGGGACCAAAGGCGCGGAACAGGAATCGCTGTTTCGAGACCTTCAGGCAGTCAGCACCCGCAGTGCCGCCCGGCTACAAGGCCAGGAAGTCATGACCGAAGCAGATCTGTACGGCCAGGACGGCCTGCCGGCGTGATCGTCGCCGACAAGTCGGCGCTGATTGCGATCCTGCGGCGGAAGCCAGAACCGGACGAATTCGTACGGATCGTCAGCTTCTACTGTCCGGCGAAGGCGCGCGGGTTGCCGCTGCTGTTCAAGGGCAACGACTTCAGCCAGACCGACCTGGTCGCAGCGTCTCGGATTGGGTGATCCGTAAGGGTCAGCGCGGCCGGCATCTCCTCGTCAACCCGGATAGATCTGGACACTGCTGGCAACGGTATCCGCGACATGCTCCTTTGTGATGACGCCGAGAACGTGCTCCGTCCCGCCTTCCCCGCTGACCACAATCGCCATCGATGCCTTGCGATTCCACATCGCGGTGATCACGTCGAACGCGACCTCGGCTTGCCGCACGATAATGAAGGCCGGGTTCGCCAGGTCGCCCAGCCTGATGTCTCCGGCGGCAACCCCCAGCGTGCGGCGCAGGTCCGTATTGACGCGCAGTCCGCCGATGACGGTGCCGTCACGCGTCACCACGACGTGCCGCAAACCGCCCTGCACCATGGCCAGCTTCAGGAAGGTTGCGAACAGGGTGCCCTCGTCCAGCACCAGCACATCGCGGTCCATGATGTCGCCCGCGCTGCGGACCAGAAACATGTTGGCGTGCAGCGCCTTGGGGATCGGGTGGCCCCGGCGCGTCAGCTTCATCGTATAGATGTTCTCGATCGACAGCATCCGCCGCGTGCCGAGCGCCACAGCGACCGCCAGGATCATCGGCAGGACGATATTGTAGTCGAGTGTCATCTCGAAGATCATCGTCACCGCGGTCATCGCCGCGCCGGTGCCGCTGCCGACCATCGCGCCCATGCCGACCATGGCGAAGGCGGGGGGACTGACGGGGGCGGCGGGATAGATGGCCTGCACGCCCGCGGCGAACGCCGCGCCCAGCGCCGCGCCCATGAACAGCGACGGCGAGAAGATGCCTCCGGACGACCCCGACCCCAGGCTGACCGATGTCGCCAGCAGCTTGGAGCCGAACAGGATCAGCAGGAACAGCGGCACGGTGAGCTGTCCCTGCAGGATCGACTGGATCGCGTCGTAGCCGACACCGTCGATGTAGTAGTGGCCGGTGGTCAGCCAGAACCCGTACATCCCGGCGCCAACGAGCGACATCCCGAGCACGTGGCGAGGATAGCGCCATGGGATCAGGTCGAACCCGTCCTCCAGCCAATGCAGCCCGCGGATGAACAGCGCGGCGGCACAGCCGGTCAGCGCGCCCAGGACGGCGTAAAGCAGGAAGGTGATCAACGCAGCCGGGTCGTTCGGTATCAGCGCCAGGTTGGCCGGCACTGTGAACGCCGGCTGGGAGCCGAAGAACAAACGGCCGATGAAGGTCGCCGTGCCGGTCGAGACGGCCACAGGCAGGAAGGTGTTGACGCTGATCTCCGGCAGCATCAACTCGGTGGCGAACAGCACGCCGCCGATGGGGGTGTTGAAGGTGGCGGCGATCCCGGCCCCTGCCCCGGCCGCGACCAGCGTGATGCGCTGGCCAGCCTGCATCCGGATCACCTGCCCCAACGTCGACCCCAACGCCGAACCGATCTGGATGATCGGCCCTTCGCGCCCGACCGCGGCGCCGGTGCCGATCGCGACGGCGGAGGCGAGGGATTTCACGACTGCGACAACGGGGCGGATGATGCCCTGCTTGTAGTAGATCGCGTCCATTACCTCCGGCACGCCGTGGCCCTTCGCCTCCGGGGCGAAGGTCGACACCAGCCAGGTGACGACGATGCCGCCGAGCACCGGCACCAGGATGACGTAGGGTCCCCACGGATTGAACGGGGTGAACAGGCTGGAGTCGTAGGCCCACGAATACTGGCGGAGGAAGACGGCGTTGTGCACCAGGCCGATGAGATCGCGGAAGCCGACCGCACCGAAGCCAGTGATGATGCCGACGAGAAGGGCCAGCAGCGACAGCGCCAGCAAGTGCAGCCGGCGGGCGATCTGTTCAGGCGGTTCGGCCGGGGCCGACGGCGCCCGGGCGGAGTTTTCGACGGTCGGGTTTTCGTCGGTCACGGTTGGCGTGTCGTCGGGCATCTCGGCGCGCCTTCGGGTAGGGCGTTCGTTGACTGTGGGCAACGCGCGCCGGAGGGTGGGGTTGCCCGGGGCAATTCTGCGGACGGGACGCAACCCTTGTACACGGACTCGCAGCGCCCTGATAAGATAGCCGGATGTCACATGCCGATTTCATTCACCTTCGCACCCATTCCGCCTACTCGTTGAGCGAGGGCGCCATCCGCCCCGATAAGATCGCCGCGCTGGCCAAGGCGGAGAAAATGCCGGCCGCGGCGATCACCGACACCGGCAACCTGTTCGGGGCGCTGGAGTTTTCCCAGTACTGCACCGGCAAGGGGATCCAGCCGATCGTCGGTTGCCAGGTCTCGCTGGCTCGAACGGACAACCCGCGGCTGCCGCCCGACCCGATGGTGCTGCTGGCGCAGGACGCTGTCGGCATGGCCAATCTCCAGCGGCTGTCGTCGTTCGGCTTCCTGGAAACCGATCCCACCCTGAAGCCGCAACTTCCGTTCGAGCGCATCGCCGAGAACGCCGCCGGCCTGCTGCTGCTGACCGGCGGCACCACCGGCCCTATCGGCCGCCTGCTGGCGGAGGGGCAGAAGCCCGAGGCCGAACGCCTGTTGGACGCGCTGGCCGAGGCTTTCTCCGGCCGCACGATCCAGGAACTTCACCGCCACGGGTTAGCCGTCGAGGCCGCCATCGAACCCGGGCTGATCGGATTGGCCGACGCGCGCGGCATCCCGCTGGTCGCCACCAATGACTGCTACTTCGCCACGCCCGACATGCACGAGGCGCACGACGCGTTGCTGTGCATCGCCGAGGGCCGCACCCTGTCCGAACCGGACCGCCGCCGGGTGACGCCGGAGCACTGGTTCAAGCCCGCCGCCATGATGCGGACGTTGTTCGCCGACTTGCCGGAGGCCTGCGACAATACGCTGGCGATCGCCCGCCGCTGCGCCGCAATGGCGGAAACCCGCAAGCCGCTGTTGCCGGTCTGCCCGAAGGTCCGCCCTGGCGCTTCCGAAGAAGAAACCGTGCGCGCGATGGCGGTGGAGGGGCTGGAGCGGCGGATGGACGCCGTCGGGGCGGATGCCGCGATGCGCGCGGTGTATGCCCAACGGCTGGAGTACGAGCTGTCGGTCATCGCCTCGATGGGGTTTTCCGGCTACTTCCTGATCGTTGCGGACTTTATCCAGTGGTCCAAGGGTCAGGGCATCCCTGTCGGTCCCGGCCGCGGATCGGGCGCGGGGTCGGTTGCAGCCTGGGCGCTGACCATCACCGACCTTGATCCGCTGCGCTTCAATCTGCTGTTCGAGCGGTTCCTCAATCCGGAACGCGTGTCGATGCCCGACTTCGATATCGACTTCTGCCAGGAAGGCCGAGACAAGGTCATCGACTATGTGCGCAACGAATACGGCGGCGACCGGGTGGCGCAGATCATTACGTTCGGAAAGCTTCAGGCGCGCGCCGCGGTGCGCGATGTCGGCCGTGTGCTGGGACTGCCGTTCGGGCAGGTGAACAAGGTCGCTGAACTGATCCCCAACAATCCCGCCAAGCCGGTGACGCTGCAGCAGGCGGTGGATGGCGAACCGCGCTTGCAGGCGTTGCGGGACGAGGACGAGGGCATCGGTCGGCTGATGGAAATCGCGCTGCGGGTGGAGGGGCTGTATCGCCATGCGTCCACCCACGCGGCCGGAGTCGTCATCGGCGACCGTCCGCTGGTGGAGCTTGTTCCGCTGTATCGCGATCCGAAATCCGATTTCCTGGTCACGCAGTTTTCGATGAAATATGTCGAGCAGGCGGGGCTGGTGAAGTTCGACTTCCTCGGGCTGACCACGCTGACGATTCTGCGGCGCGCGGAGAACTTCCTGAAGGGGCTGGAGATTCCGTTCGATCTGGAACGGTTGCCGCTGGACGACGTGCGCACATACGAAATGCTGCAAAAGGGCGATGCCGGCGGGGTGTTCCAGTTGGAAGGCCAGGGCATGCGCGATTGCCTGCGGCAGATGAAGCCCGATCGTTTCGAGGACCTGATTGCCGCGGTGGCGTTGTACCGTCCCGGGCCGATGGCCAACATTCCGGATTACTGCCGCCGCAAGCACGGCGAAAAATGGGAGCCGCCGCATCCGGAACTGGCGGAGATCCTGGGCGAGACATACGGCATCATGGTCTACCAGGAACAGGTGATGCAGATTGCCCAGAAGATGGCGGGGTATTCGCTCGGCGGCGCCGATCTGCTGCGGCGCGCGATGGGCAAGAAGATCGCCGCGGAGATGGAGGCGCAACGGGCGGTGTTCACCGAGGGCGCGATCAAGCGCGGCATCGATCCGGCGAAGGCGACCGAAGTTTTCGATCTGATGGCGAAATTCGCCGATTACGGCTTCAACAAATCGCATGCCGCGGCGTATGCGCTGATCGCGTATCAAACCGCGTGGTTGAAGGCGAACCACCCCGAGGTGTTCCTGGCTGCGTGCATGAGCCTTGCGATCAACAACACCGACCGGCTGGCGGCTTTGAAGCAGGACGCCGAGCGCGGATCGTTCAAGATCCTGCCGCCGGACATTAACCGTTCCAGTGCCGATTTCTCCGTCGAGCGCACGGAGGACGGACGCCTGGCGATCCGCTATCCGTTGGCAGCGGTGAAGAAAGTCGGCTTTTCGGCGATGGAATCCGTCGCCGCGGCGCGCGGAGAAACGCCATTCGCCGATCTGGCGGATTTTGCCAAACGGGTCGATGCGCGGCAGTTGAACCGCATGCAGATCGAAAATCTTGCCCGTTCGGGCGCATTTGATCGCCTCGATTCCAACCGCGCCCGGGTTTTCGCCGGTGCAGAAACGATTCTCCGCCGATCGCAGGCGGACCAGGAAGAAAAGGAAAGCGGGCAGATTGGATTGTTCGGGGGCGATACGAGCAAGCCGGAGCCGTTGCGTTTGCCGGACGTCCCCGACTGGCCGCCGCTGGAGCGGCTGGCGTTCGAGGCCGAGGCCGTCGGCTTCCATCTCACCGCGCATCCGCTCGACGCTTACGCTCAGGCACTACGGCGCATCGGCGTGACGTCGTCGGCGCAGGTCGAGGCGCGGGCCGCCGCCGGGGTCAGCCGGGTGAAGCTGGCCGGCACCGTCGTCGCGACCAAGGAACGGATTACCCGGACCGGCAGCCGCATGGCCTGGGTGCGGATTTCCGACGCCGCCGGATCGGTTGAGGTCACCTGCTTCAGCGAAGTGCTGGCGCGCTCCCGGGAAGTCCTGGCGTCCGGGTCGAACGTGTTGGTCACGGCGGAACTGAAAACCGAGGGCGAAGCGGTGCGTATCACGGCGATGGACGTTGTGCCGCTGGACCAGGCCGCCGCCTCGGCCGGTGCGTCGATACGCGTGTGGCTACGCGAAAGCGGCGCGGTGCCGCATATCCGCGACGTGCTCGCGCGCGAAAGCGGCGGACGCGGCCGGGTCACGCTGGTGCCCCGCATCGGCGCCGAGCAGGATGTGGAAATCGCGCTGCCCGGCGGTTATAACGTCACACCCCGGCTGGCGCAGGCGTTGAAATCGCTGCCGGGCGTCGATCAGGTGGAGGAAGTCTAAGGCGGGATGGATGCGCTGCTGGCCTCGATCGCGCGGAAGCAGGAGCAGCTCGATAAGCTGAAGCCGCTGGCCCCCGGCGCCCTGCGGCACCTGCAGAAGCACTCGACATCGAACTGACCTACACGTCGAACGCGATCGAAGACAACACGCTTTCCCGGTTGCGGTTCGGCCGGAACACCGGAACGCGTATCAGGACGCGCTGGAACAAGGGTCCCTGGACGGCGATCTCTCGCCGTTCCAGAGCTTGATGCATCGCCGGCTCGACGAGACGCTGACCGATTACATCGATGCCGCCCTGGATCCCTCAGGCGGGCTGAACGGGTAGTCCTTGCTCCGCCCGCCGAAATCACGAAAAACACGACCCGGTTTTGTAAATCTGCGACTCCGCATAATCCCCCGGGCGCAGATTGCTTGAAAATTCTTTTTGTATACTGATTGTGCCGCCCCTCGCGCGTCAACGCCGACCGGAAAGAGCAAGATTACGGCTCATGTTTTGAACATAACACTTGCGCAATCCACCCCCCGCGGACACACTGAAAATTGAGGGATCATTCTCTCCACGCACAGGGATTGGCGACGCATGAACAATGAACCGGCACAGATGAATTCTGGCGATTTAAGCGTTCGGCGCCTCATCGAAGCCGTCACCGGCCTGGCTGTTTTCATGCTGGACGTTGACGGAAACGTCGCGAGCTGGACCTCGGGCGCGCAAGCGATCAAGGGCTATACGGCCGACGAAGTGATCGGACGGCACTTCTCATTGTTTTTTACCGAGGAAGATCGTCGCACGGGAAAACCGGCGGAGGCGCTCATCAACGCGCGGACAAATGGCCGTATCGAATGGCACGGCTGGCGGGTCAGGAAAGATCAAAGCCGCTTTTTCGCCCAGGTGGTTATGGACTCGATCAGGGGCGAAACCGGCGACGTGGTGGGATTCGCCAAAGTTACGCGTGACATTTCGGCACAGAGACGTCTAGAGGAGCGCGCACGACGGATTATCGAGTTCTCGCCCTGTGCCATGCTGATGGTCAACGCGTCCGGTAGCATCGAAATGGTCAACATCCAGGCGGAGCGCGTCTTCGGCTATCCACGCGAGTCTTTGATCGGCGAGCCGATCGAAAAACTTTTGCCGGCGCGGTATCACGGCCAGCATCCCGGGATGAGAACGACGTTTCTCACCTCTCCGCAGACCCGGCCGATGGGCGCGGGACGCGATCTCCGTGCGGTCAGACAAGACGGCAGCGAGTTCCCCGTCGAGATCGCCCTGAACCCGATCGAAACCGAGGAAGGCACCATGGTGCTGGCGGCGATCGCGGATATCTCGGATCGCAAACAGAAGGAAGAGCATATCAAGGCGGCGCTGAAAGAAAAGGACATCATGCTGGGTGAGATCCATCATCGGGTCAAAAACAATCTGCAAATCGTTTACAGTCTGCTCGATTTGCAATCCTCCGGCATCGAGGATGCGGTTGCACTGGGTCTGCTGCGGGAGAGCCAGAACCGCGTGAAATCCATGGCCCTGATTCATCAGATGCTCTATGAAACCAACGATTTTGCGCAGGTGGATTTCGCCGGTTTCCTCGAAAACCTGGTTCCGACCCTGGTATCCGCATACGGAATCGATCCCGGCCGGATCACGCTGTTCGTCAACGCCGCTCATGTGCGCCTGCCGATCAATGCGGCGATTCCCTGCGGGCTCGTGGTCAACGAACTGATCGCCAATGCTCTCAAGCACGCCTTTCCAGGTAACCGGCCGGGTGTCATCCGGGTTGACATCTTCAACGAGCCCGGTGACAGGGTGGTCCTTTCCGTCAGCGATGATGGCGCCGGCATACCGGACGAGTTCGATATCGCCGAAAGCACGACTTTGGGCCTTCAATTGGTGACACTGCTGGCGGAACAACTCAACGCGAACATGACAATCAACCGCGCCAAACCGACCCGGATCGAATTGCGCTTTCGCGTTTCGGACCCGGAGTGACCGGACCATGAATCCTTCGCGCGTGCTGCTGGTCGAGGACGAGCGCATCGTTGCACTCAATCTCCGGCGGCAACTGGCAAAGCTCGGATACACGGTCGCCGCGGTTGCCGCATCCGGCGAAGAAGCCTTGCGGCAGATCGAAGCGCAGCGGCCCGATGTGGTCCTGATGGACATCCGTATCGAAGGCCCATTCGATGGGATCGAAACGACGGCGCGCATCTCGCCGGAGCTTATGGTGCCGGTGATCTACCTGACCGCCCACGCCGAAGACGCCACGCTGGAACGCGCCCGCGCAACGAAACCGTCCGGGTATCTGGTGAAACCGTTTTCCGAACGCGAGTTGCACGCCACCATCCAGATGGCGCTCGCTCGCCGCGCCGTGGATATGATGGCACGCGAGAACGAGCAGCGGCTGAACCAGCTCGTCGCAGCCCGCACCGCGGAGTTGCAGGTGCAGATCGAGCGGCGCCGGAAGACGGAGGAGACGCTGGAGCGAGCTCAGCGACTGAAGGCGATCGGGGAGCTCACCAGCGGCATCGCGCATGATTTTAACAATCTGCTAACGGTCATCGTCGGCAGCCTGTCGTTGCTGGAAACGCGGATCAATGACGACGCCCATGCCAGACTGATAACCGCAGCCCTTGCGGCAGCCGCTCGCGGCGCGGAACTGACCCGGCAATTGCTGACATGCGGCGGCCGCCAGATGGTGCGGCCGGAGCATCTCGATGTGAACGACTTGCTGCGGGAGTACGGCCGGATCATCCGCACTGCTGTCGGGCCGATGGTCGCAGTGGATTTCCGGCTTCATGCCCGGCGCGCGATCTGCTTTCTCGACCGGGAGGAAATACTGCGGGTGATGCTCAATCTCGCCCTCAACGCGCGCAAGGCGATGCAAGGGGGCGGAACGCTTTCGATTGAAACCGGCACCGTCAGCGTCGAACGGGCCGCGGACGAAAACCTTGCTGCAGGCGACTACATTCGGATCGCGGTCAGCGACACCGGACACGGCATGACGGAGGAGGTGCTGGCGCGGGCGTTCGAACCGTTCTTCACCACCAGGGCGTTGGGCGAAGGCGGTGGCCTGGGTCTCAGTCAGACATACGGCTTCGCCCGGCAGGCCGGCGGACATGCAACGATCGAGAGCGTCGTGGGCAAGGGAACCAGCGTCATCCTGCTGCTTCCGCTCGCGGCCGCAAGCGGCGAAGCGGTTGCAACGACCGCTGTCCCGGGCGCCGGGGCGCCCCCCGGGCCATCGATCAACCTGGATCGCATGGCTTGCTAGCGCCAGGCGCCGGCTCTATTCCGCCGCCGTCTCCGGCATCCGGTCCGGCCCGATATAAAGATGAGGCCAGCGCCGTTGCACCAGCGGGCCTTTTTCGTCGTAGGCCAGGCAGGTGTTCAGGATCTTGGAGACGCCGCCCCATTTCTCGGTGATGCGTTTGTCGACCGCGTCGCTGCCATGCTTGTCGTCCGCCTTCCCCTCGGCTGCCATCTCGCGGCGAGCCCGCGCCGGGTTTATGGTCTGGAACGCCGTCGTCGCCATCTGCTGAAGCAGCTCCCGCAGGTGGGTGCAGCCCGACGTTCCGCCGACAAGACGGGTGGCCTCGCGCAGAAAGCCGCCCTTGATCTGCAAACCGGCCAGCCGCGCAAAATTCGGCGCCGCGCTCGGGCACAGCTTGTAGGGGGTCTGGTCGCTGACCGCCTCCACCGCGGTGATATTCATGTGCTCATCCAGCGTCAGGCGCATCCACATTTCATGCAGCGGCTCCCCGGCTTCGATGTAGCCGCGGTCGACATTGGCCATGCCATAGCTTTTGCGGTCGGTCAGATGGGCCTCGATGTCATACAGGCCGTCGGTCCGGCGGTATCCGTTGATCTCGATTGCCCGCGTATGCAGATGCTCGCGCTCGGCGGGCTGGCTCAATGGCATGGGGTTCCCTCAATCACATGGTGCGATGCAACATTCTCGTATGGCAGGGGCCGGGCTGTTTGCCAAGCGCCGCGGCCTATCGCAGTTGACGATCCGCATAACGGGCGCATCTTGGACAGCGGCATGGCAGCCGGGGAAATCCGGCGCGTCAGAAGGGCTTTCGTTTCTCCGGTTGATCCAGATCATGGGTGGCCGATCGGCGATGGGGGGAAAGAAGGGCATTAGAACAGGAATCATTGGCTGATGAACGCGTTCAACGACCATTGCCGCCGCTCGCTGAATTCGATACGCGACCAGGGACGTTACAGAAAATTCACCCCGCTGCAAAAGCGGGCCGATGGTTTCCCTTATTACCTTCGGCGCGATGGTTCCCGCGTCCTGGTCTGGTCTTCGAACGACTATATCGCCATGGGGGGTCATCCTGCCGTGGTGAACGCGGCATGCGAGGCGGCACACTCGATGGGAGCCGGCGCCGGCGGCACGCGCAACATCAGCGGCACGAGTTGGGTGCATGACGACCTCGAAGCCGAGCTCGCGTCGTTGCATGGCAAGCAGGCGGGGTTGTTGTTCACCTCCGGCTTCGTCTCGAACCAGGCGGCGCTGTCCGCGATCCTGAACAGCCTGCCGAATGGTCCGAACCAGCCGTTCCACTGTTTCTCGGACGCCAGGAACCATGCATCAATGATCGCCGGGATCAAGGGGTCACGGGCGGTGGTCAGCATCTTCCGTCACAACGACCTTGCGCATCTGGACGCGCTGCTGCGCGCCGCACCGGAAGCGGCACCCAAGCTGATCGCATTCGAATCGGTCTACTCGATGGATGCCGACATCGCCCCCATCGGCGCGATCTGCGACCTCGCGGACAAGTATGACGCCATGACGTATCTGGATGAGGTGCACGCCGTCGGCATGTACGGACCCACCGGCGCGGGCGTGTCGGAGCGGGATGGCGTCGCCCACCGCCTCAGCATTATCGAGGGCACCCTGGCGAAAGCCTTCGGCTGCCATGGCGGCTACATCGCCGGCGATGCCGAGGTGGTGGATTACATTCGCTCCACTGCGCCCGGATTCATCTTTACCACGTCGATTCCGCCGATGACCGCCGCCGCCGCTCTTGCCAGCGTGCGGCATGTGCGGCAGGACCACGCCCGCAGGGCTGCGCTGTTCGAGCGCGCCGCGGCGTTGAAATCCCGGTTCGATCAGGCCGGGCTGCCGCGGATCGACTCGGTCAGCCATATCGTGCCGCTGCATATCGGGGAGGCCGCGCTTTGCACGGAAGTGAGCCAGCGACTGCTGAACGATTTCGGCATGTATGCGACGCCGATAAACTATCCCACGGTGCCTCGCGGCGAGGAGCGCCTGCGCTTCACCCCCGGACCGCTGCATACCGACGCGATGATGGACGAGTTGGTGGATGCGCTGGTCAGGATTATCCCCGGGGAGCGGCGTTGCGCGGCGTGAGAAGGTTGCCGTCGTCTCCCCCGTCGTCATGGCCCGGCTTGTCCGGGCCACCTATGCCCGCACGTGCCGCGACAGGTGGCCCGGACAAGGGCCATGACGATAGGGGAACGGCGCGCCGATTGTTCGTTTGCTGGCCAACCCGCCTGACAAGGGCTCCTCGCGCATGATCACGGAACTCGGCCACTTTGCGCTGATCCTGGCGCTGTTCGTGGCAATCATTCAGTCCACCATCCCGCTGATCGGCGCCGCGCGGCGCCACATCGGATGGATGGCAGTCGGACGATCCTGCGCGCTGATCGGGTTCGGGCTGACGGCGCTGGCGATGCTGTCGCTGATGCACGCCTACGTCACGTCCGACTTCACCGTCATCAACGTCATCCAGAACAGCCACACCGACAAGCCGCTGCTGTACAAGATCACCGGCGTCTGGGGGAACCACGAGGGCTCGATGCTCCTGTGGGTGTTTATGCTGTCGCTGTGCGCCGCCGCGGTGGCGCTGTTTTCCAGCAATCTGCCGCCGGCGCTGAGGGCAAGGGTGTTGGCGGTCCAGGGCATGATCGCCGTCGGCTTCATGCTGTTCATCCTGCTGACCTCGAACCCCTTCCTCCGCACCTTCCCGCCCGCGCCGAACGGCCAGGGCCTGAACCCGGTGCTGCAAGACCCGGGCCTGGCGTTCCATCCGCCATTCCTCTACCTCGGCTATGTCGGCTTCTCGGTGGCCTTCGCCTTCGCCGTCGCCGCGCTGATCGAGGGCCGCGTCGATGCCGCCTGGGCCCGCTGGGTGCGGCCCTGGACCCTGGCCTCCTGGTGCGCGCTGACCATCGGCATCGCCATGGGGTCGTGGTGGGCTTACTATACGCTGGGATGGGGCGGCTGGTGGTTCTGGGACCCGGTCGAGAACGCCTCCTTCATGCCGTGGCTGGTGGGCACCGCGCTGATCCATTCGTCCATCGTGGTGGAAAAGCGCGACACGCTGAAATCCTGGACCATCCTGCTGGCGATCATCACCTTCTCCCTATCGCTTGTCGGCACCTTCCTGGTGCGCTCCGGCGTGCTCACTTCGGTGCATGCTTTCGCAACCGATCCGGAGCGCGGCATGTTCATCCTGCTGCTGCTGGTCACCGCCATCGGCGGGTCGCTGACGCTGTACGCCGTCAGGGCGCCTTCGCTGCAGGGAGGCGGCCTGTTCGCACCGATTTCCCGCGAGGGTTCGCTGGTGCTGAACAACCTGCTGCTGTCCTGCGGCTGCGCCACGGTGTTCATCGGCACGCTGTATCCTTTGTTCCTAGACGCCATGGGCGGCCCGAAGCTCTCCGTCGGTTTCCCGTTCTTCAACCGCAGCTTTGTGCCCATGATGGTGCCGATGATCGTCGCCGCCGGCATCGGCCCGATGCTGGCCTGGAAGCGAGGCGACCTGCTGGGCGCGCTGCAACGCCTCTGGGTCGCCTATATCGCGACGGCGTTGGTACTTCTGGTCACGTTCTACCTGACTTACGGCGGCCCGGTCATGGCGGTGCTTGGGCTTGGACTGGCAGCCTGGCTGTTCACCGCCGTGCTGACCGAACTGGCGGATCGCGTCCGCCTGTTCCGCATCCCGCTGGCGGACAGTTGGCGGCGCGCGGTCAACCTCCCCCGCGCAAGCTACGGCATGTCGGTCGCGCATCTGGGGTTGGCGGTTTCGGTCGCCGGTTTTGCCGCATCGCCCTTCGCGCAAGAAGCAATCGAAATCCTGAAACCCGGCGGCGCCATTCATATCGCGGGCTACGAGATCACCCTGGAGCACGTCGATCGTCTGCCCGGCCCGAACTATGTCGCCGACGACGCGACGATCCGGGTGACCAGCGGCGGCAGCCTGGTAACCGTGATGCATCCTGAGCGGCGCTATTTCCAGTTGCAGAACCAGACCACCGGCGAGACCGCGATCCGCACCAATCTGCTGGCGGATCTCTATGTGGCGCTGGGCGATGCGGACACGAAAGGCGACTGGACGGTGCGGGTCTACTGGAAGCCCCTGGTGCCATGGATCTGGCTCGGCGCCGTCATCATGGCCTTCGGCGGCATGGTCAGCCTGAGCGATCGGCGTTGGCGGGTCGGTGTTGCCGCGCGCGCCAGCCGGCGCGTGTCACAGCCGGTTGCGGCAGCGGGCGAGTAAATCATGAAACGCATTGTCTATCTGCTGCCGCTGGCGCTGTTCTTCGTGCTGGTGGGGTACTTTTTGATCTCGCTGCGGCCGGGTCACGACACGCATGAGCTGCCCTCGGCGATGCTCCAGAAGCCGGCGCCGTCGTTTGACCTCGCCGACCTCGGGGACGACAACAAGCTGGCGCTGGCGGGGCTGAAGGGCCATCCGGTCATCGTCAACTTCTTCGCCTCCTGGTGCGTGCCGTGCCGGATCGAGCATCCACTGCTGATGCGGCTGTCACAGCAGGATCACTTGCCGCTGTACGGCGTCGCCTACAAGGACAAGCCCGAAGACGCCGCCCGTCTGCTCGCCACCTACGGCGACCCGTTCCGGCAGGTCGGATTGGACCAGGACGGGCGGGTCGGACTGGATTTCGGAGTCTACGGCGTGCCTGAGACCTATGTGATCGATGCGAACGGGATCATCCGCAAACGGTTCGTCGGCCCGCTGACGGCCGAGGCGGTTGAAAAAGATCTCATGCCGCTGCTGAAGCAGCTTGAGCCGTCGTCATGAGGACGCTGATCCTGTGCATGGTCCTGCTGCTGGGCGCACTGCCGGCCGGGGCGGTGGAACCGCGGGAGCGTCTGGCCGATCCGGCACTGGAAGCGCGCGCCCGCACGATCAGCGGCGAACTCCGCTGCCTGGTGTGCCAGAATGAGTCGATCGACGAGTCCGGGGCCGATCTGGCGCATGATATCCGTATTCTGGTGCGGGAGAGGCTGACCGCGGGCGATACCGACGCACAGACCATCCAGGCTGTTGTCAATCGCTACGGCGCGTTCGTGCTGCTGAAGCCTCCCGTCGAACCGGCGACCTATGTTCTGTGGTTCGGGCCGCCGACCCTGGTTCTGGCCGGGCTGGTGGGTACGGCGATTTGGCTGCACCGGCGCCAGGCGGCACCGGCCGATACCGCACCGCTTACGTCGGATGAAAGCCGGCGGCTGGCTGGATTGCTAAGGGATAATGAGGGTTGATTCTTCCATTTCTGCTCGCGTTGCTGGCCTTTCTGGCCGTGCTGCCGATCCTCGTGCCGCTGCTGCGGGGATCTCGGCCGGTGCCGGCGCGCGCGAGCTTTGATCAGGCGGTCTATCGCGACCAGTTGCACGAACTCGACCGGGAGATCGCCCGCGGCCTGTTGACGCAAACCGACGCGGATGCCGCCCGGCTGGAAATCCAGCGCCGGCTGCTGGCGTCGGACCAGATCCCGGCGAGGCCGTCCGTGCTGTCGCGCAGTCCGATTGTCGCCGCGCTGGTGTTCGTGGTGGTGGGTCTGGGGTCCGTCGGCGGCTATCTGTGGCTGGGCGCACCGGGCGTTCCGGATGAGCCGTTTGCCTCGCGCCCCGCGACGGCGGCGAATGCCGACGCTAATGAGCATGCGACGCTTCAGGAGGCTACGGCCAAGCTGGAAGACAAGCTGCGGCAGAATCCGTCCGACCCCGAAGGATGGCTGCTTTATGGGCGCAGCCTGGCGATGCTGAACCAGTGGGACAAGTCGGCGGAGGCGTATCAGCACGCCATCGATCTTGGCGACAAGAGCCCGGATGTGGCGGCGGACCGCGCCGAGATGCTGGTGATGGGCGCGGGGGGAACGGTGACCCCGGCCGCGGAGGACGCTTTCAAACAGGTGCTGAAAGCCGATCCCGGCAACGGTCTGGCGCGGTTCTACCTCGCAACCGCCGCCGCTCAGGCCGGGGAGCCGCTGAAGGCGATCCAAGGCTGGCAGGCGCTGCTGGCCGATATGCCCTCCGACTCGCCGGTGCGGGATGCCGTCGGCCAGCGGATCGCTGAGGCGGCGAAGGCGGCGGGCGTCCCGGTTCCGGAACTGGCGAAGGGGACGGCACCGGCGCAGCCAGAGGCGGCGGCACCCGGACCGGACGCCAAGGCGATGGCGGATGCGGCGGCAATGCCGGAGGACCAGCGCCAAGCGATGATCCGTGGCATGGTGGAGAAGCTGGCGGCGAAGCAGGCGGCTGAGCCGGGCAATCTGGACGGGTGGCTGCGGCTGGGGCAGGCCTATGCTGTGCTGCATGAGCCGGCCAAGTCCGCCGCTGCCTATGACAAGGCGATCGCGCTGAAGCCGGACGATGTCTCGATCCCGCTTCAGGCGGCGCGGGCGTTGCTGACGGATCTCAAGCCGCCGGAGAAACTGCCTGCGCAGGCGGTGACGTTCCTGAAACGGGCGCAGGCCAGCGTCCCCCGGGAGCCGATGGTGCTGTGGTATCTCGGCATCGCGGCGGCGCAGGACGGTCATCCTGACGAAGCGCGACGCGACTGGAGCACCCTGCTGGCCAGGCTGCCGCCGGGCGGAGACGACGCGAAATTGGTTCAGTCGGCGCTGGATGCGCTGCCGCCGCGGTAGAGCGGAAGCCGCAAGCCCATCATCCTGTTGGCACTTGCGGTTGTCTCTCAGACGGCAGCGTGCGCGGGGATCAGGGAGCGGAAGGCCGGCAGCTCCACCACGCGGGACTTCAGGATCGGGCCGTGGCCCGCTCCTGCATGGCCGGTTTCGGTCGCGGCCGTGCGGTAGTAGTTGAGGATGAAGACGCGGATCGCACTGGTGCGTCCGCCTTCGTGGCCGTGCGCTTCGACCTGACGCACCAGGGTGCTCATGTCCTGCGATTCCCGCTCGCAGATTTCGTGCAGAGCATCCCAGAGTTCGGGCTCCAGCCGCATGCTGGTGCGGCCGCGTTCGGCGACGACGTTTCGGTTGACTAGGCGACTGGTTGACATGGGCACCTCCTGATGGCCGGAGCAGGAGGTAACCGGAGTTTGGTTAACAGAAGGTTCACAGCGCGCAGAAATTTCAGGTTTTTTTGGCACGCGATTGTAACCGCTTATGAAGTCCGGCAAGAGCGGTTGCCGGGTGCGGCATCGGCAGCGGAGCCGGACGGCGGCGCAGGTCCTCCCATCGGCGGGATCATCGATCCCACCGCGTTGCTCACGCCGGAATTGCATCAACTCATCCGAACCATCATATTCAGGCAGACCGGCGCGGGCGGTTGACGAGGAGCAATTGATGGTCAATGGCGCGATCCTGGTTCGGGCGATATGGGACCCTGAAGCCAGGGTCTACGTTGCAACGAGCGATGATGTGCCCGGTCTGGTGGCCGAGGCGGCCACTACGGACGCGCTGCATGCGAAGCTGGCGGTTCTCGTCCCTGAACTTCTGGAGTTGAACGCGGATTCTCGCCTGCGCGATGGCGGCGGCTGTCACGGAGCTAACAAGGGCTGGGAGGATGTTCCATTAGACGTGCTTTACCAGCACGTTAGTACCGTCCGTCTCATTGCCTAATGGCCAGTTGGACGGCGGATGTGAAGGACGCGCTTAGATCCGCCGGCTGCTATTTCGAACGACAGGGAAAGGGCGATCACGAGATCTGGTTCAGCCCTCATTCGGGCAAGCGGTTTCCCGTCGATAATAAGATATTGTCCCGGCATACAGCGAACGAAATCATGAAACAGGCCGGGCTGGCCCATCGTTTCAGGTAGATCATTCTGATCGCACGGGTCTCGCGGCCCGGCTCACGCCAATGGGGGAGCGCAGCCCTAAACCGAGCTTCCCTCTTGCAGATACTAAAAAATGGCGGAATTCCGCGAAAAATGGGCGAATCCGGCTTGAAAACGTGGCCATGTAAATAACCAGTTTGTGACTTGCGGATAGGCGCGGACCGAC
>Ga0326728_10001854_pt1 | contig 72702 bp, 59 predicted proteins | sample MB3enrmetagenome_FD_207602 | JGI IMG/M metagenome (GOLD analysis project Ga0326728, IMG submission 207602) | Lab enriched peat soil microbial communities from McLean, Ithaca, NY, United States - MB31MN | ecosystem: Environmental > Terrestrial > Soil > Wetlands > Peat | place: USA: New York...
ACAGGTCCCTCAACCTTATTGGCGGTAACAGGCTTTTGTAAAGCTGGCTTACCAGCCGCAAATACGGGAGACACCATCAGGCAGAAAGCCATTAACGCGCACCACTGTTTCATGTAAGAATCTCCGATTGGTTTCCGGCAGGCTTAAGTCTAACATCACGCCACCATTCAACCTTAAAATGCGGTCTCTTGCAATTGGCAAGTGACCTGCCTCTTCGAATGATCTCGCAGTTGGGTGTTTTTCGAAAGCAGGACGCGAATAATGCCGGGGATAATCGCGAACCGAACGAATTTTTCTGTATCATGACTTCGTCATTTCGGCGGAAGCCGGAATCCAGACATTTTTCAACTAATTGATTTTATAGCAAAATACATGGACTCCGGCTTTCGAGGCTGTGTCATAAAGACAGAAACAGTTGAGGAGGAGTCAGGAAAGTGAGAGTAAGTGCTCTGGATGCCGACTTTCGAGACTGCGTCACTAGTGCTGGCGTTCAGGATAGCAGCCTGTCCCGGACCAGGATTTCGTTGACGGCAACGGCCAGGTCACGCATGGATACAGGCTTCATGAGAAGCTTTTTGATCCCCAGCGGTTTTATTTTATTCTGATCCACCGTCTCGCTGAATCCGGTGCAGAGTATCAAAGGGGTATGCGGGCGAATCATTAAAATTTCCTTTGTCAGGTCGATGCCTGTCATGTGGGGCATTGTCATGTCTGTGATGACCAGGTCAAAGCTTTCAGGCCTGGCCCTGAAAGCCTCGAGGGCATCAGTGCTGCTGTACCTCGGGACTGCTTCATAACCCAGGGTCTCGAGCATCTCCTTGACCATATCGACAATGGACTTTTCGTCATCGACCACCAAGACCCGGCCATGTCCGGTCGGCAGGGGTTCAGACAGCTCGGCTGCAGGTGCTTGAATCGTTTTGGCCTTCGGGAGATAGACATCAAAGGTGGCCCCCTTGCCAGGTTCGCTCGTGATGGCGATTGCTCCTGAGAGGCTCTTTACGATCCCATAGACCACGGTAAGTCCCAGACCAGTCCCTTCATCTGGTCCCTTGGTGGTAAAGTATGGATCGAAGATTCGCTGTTTTACCGTTTCGTTCATGCCGTGTCCCGTGTCGGAGACCGAAAGCTTCAGGTAGGTTCCGGGTTCCATATCCGGAGTTCCTCTCCTGGCGCGTTTACCGACCTCCGCATTTTCCAGTGTGATGGCCAGTGTCCCGCCTTTTGCGCGCATCGCATGAGCCGCATTGGTGCAAAGGTTCATGAGCACCTGGTGAATCTGGGTGGGATCGGCCATCGTGGTGCTGTTGAATGCATCCAGATGCATGGACTGGCGGATATCGATGGTGGAAGGCACCGAAGACCTGAGCAGTTTGAGGGCTTCCTCTATAATAAGACTGACCTGCACCGGCTTTTGTTCATGTTCGGTCTTACGGCTGAAGGTTAGAATCTGCCTCACGAGGTCCTTTGCGCGGTTGGCGGAAAGAAGGACCTGTGACATGTTGTGGCTCAACCTGTTGTCTTCCCGGACCATATTAAGCGAGAGTTCGGTATAGCCTATTATCGGCGTCAGCATGTTATTGAAGTCATGAGCGATTCCTCCGGCCAGCGTCCCGATGGCCTCCATCTTCTGGGCCTGAACGAGCCGGGCCTTGAGAAGTTTCCTATCGGTGATGTCGCTGGCGGTGCCCTCCGAGTAGACGATCCCTCCCGTTGAGTTACGAACGGAGCGAATATCGAGGGAAACCCATACAACGCTCTTATCCTTTTTGAAAAACTCCACCTCGAATTCCCGGACCGATCCGTGCTCCTCGATCAGGCGCAGCAGCTCAGAGCGGCGCTCGGGACGGACATAGAGATGTCGAACATTGCTTGCCTCACTTAACAGTTCCTCGGTGGAATCGTAGCCTAAGATATGGGCAATGGCCGTATTGACCTGTAAGAAATGTCCATCGAGACCCACCTGATATATGCCCGTTACGGAATTTTCGAATATATCCCTGTATTTTGCCTCCGCCTCCGCAACAGCTTTTTCCATAAGCTTGCGTTCAGTGATGTCATTTCCCACACAAAGAACTTCCATAACCCGTCCATTTTCATACCGGATGGGCTTGTTGGTCCACGCGATCCAGACCCTCTCCCCGCAGCGGCGCATATTCTCGTTAATGTTGGCGGAGTAGCGATCCGGGTTCACTGCGATATCTTCGATCAGGAACCGCAAATCCCGCCCGCTCGTCTCAACAGGTGGAACAATAGTCCCTACCACATTCTTGCCGAGTATTTCCTCTTCGCTGTAGCCAAAAAAACTCTGCGCAAACTCGTTTATGAAAATCACGTTGCCCAAGTTGTCCATTCTGAGGATGATGCTGTTGGCATTTTCGACCAATTCGCGATATTTTTCCTCACTGCGTCTCAGTGCTTCCTGCGCCTGCCTTTGTTCTGTGATATCGCGGATGGATTCGATAGCTCCCACGCGGTTTCCATGTGCGTCGAACAGAGGCGCCCCGGTCGAAAACACATAAGCGCCTTCACCTCCGTGGAGACAAGGAACGTAAGTTTCCGCATAGAGAATGCCGCCCTTTCTCGTAACATGCTGGTAGCGTGATTCGATCTCCTCATCGCGGGTGTCGATGAGATCAAGCAGATGCGGCCGCCTGTCCCCGTAAAAAGGCACAGTACAAGCATGGTCACCTTTCCCTATCATCTCCTTCTTGCTTACCCCGGTCATCTCTTCGATGGCGCGGTTCCAGGCAAGGACCCTACCATCTCTATCAATAACAAGGGTTGCATCCGGCAGGAAATCGATGATGTCAATAAATCGTTGCTGAGATTCCTTTAACTTCTCCTCAGCCTGCTTGCGCTCAGTGATGTCCCGCAACAGGCCTACCGCCTGCCAGCCATTCATAAAAACAGCGGAAAGGGAAAGCTCGACGGGAATTTCCTCACCGTGCTTTCGGCGAGCCACCAGTTCAAGTGTCTTCCCCGTAGCCTCGCCCCGTCCTGTCTCCACGAACCCGGGAAAGGCCGCATGATGCGCGGCATGATACCGCTGAGGCGCGATGAGTCCGTGCAGATTCCGGCCGCTGGCTTCTTCTCTCGTATAGCCCAAAATACGCTCCGCAGCCGGATTCCAATAGGTAATCACGCCCCCCTGGTCCATCATTAGAATTGCATCCCGGGCCGAGTCAGTGATGGCGCGCAATCGGGTTTCACTATCCCTCAGAGCCTCTTCGGCCCGTTTGCGCTCGGTGACGTCCTGATTTGCTCCCCGATGCTTGACGACCCTGCCCATCTGGTCACAAACAACGCCGTATCGTACGATGATATGGCGCTCCTCGCCATCTGCGCGGATGATGCGGTGTTCCAGTTGATTGGTGAAATTGGGATCCTTTGCTGCCAACGTTTTGGCGATTGACTCAGCAATTACATGAGATTCATCCGGAGGGATGAACTTGCGGGCATAGGTCTCGGCGGACATCAGCGGTCCACCTTCATGCTGGGAGGTGGTACCATACAGCGCATAGAACTGCTCGTCGAAACTAAACATGCCACTTTTAACGTCGTATTCCCACTGCACCAGCTTGGCAAGGTCCATGGCTATCTTGAGCCGCGCCTCACTCTCACGCAGAGCCTCTTCGGCCCGTTTGCGCTCGGTGATGTCACGGCAAAGCGCCAAAGTCTGCGGTATTCCTCTTATCTTGACTACGGTCGCATTGATTTCTATGGGGGTGACTTTGCCTTGAGAATCTATGTAGTCAATTTCCAGATTCCTTGCGTATCCTTCCTGAAAAAATTTCCTGACATCCAGTGCATTTTTTTCTTTCTGGTAATCCGCGGTCCATTCCACAACGCTTCTGCCAAGTATTTCGCTAAGATGACGGTGTCCCGTCAGGCGAACATATTCCATGTTTGCGTCAAGTACTCTTCCCTCCGAGTCAACAATGACAAAACCGGTATTCGTCGTTTCGACAAGTGCCCGATATTTTGACTCGCTCTCCCGCAGGGCCTCTTCCGCCCGCTTGCGTTCGGTGATGTCTCGATCCATACCCCGATAGCCTATAAACTCCCCGTCGGGACCAAACACTGGGACTCCACTCGTCTCGAGAACAACCCTCCGGCCGTCCCGATGTAGATTCACATTCTCGATCAGCGAGAATGGACGCTGCTCCGCTGCAATCTCCGCAAATATCGCCCCCACTCGCCGCGCCTCTTCCTCGGGCATTAGATCGAAAGGGGTGCGCCCGATCACCTCTTCGGGTGCGTAGCCAAAGATTTCGCGTACTTTGGAGCTGACGTAGGTATAACGTCCATTGGCGTCTATTTCCCATAACCAGTCGGAACTGGTCTCGACCAGGGAGCGGTACCGCTTCTCGCTAACGCCCAACGCTTCATCCGCCCGCGTACGGATGAGCATTTCTTTCTCCAGTTCCCGAACCCTCTTCTCGAGTTCTTCGTAGCTTGGTTTGTGAGTCACTGGGAATTACCTCTCATCGTGAACAATGAGTCAACTTGGCTGTCAAAAAATCAGGAACCGCACTTCCGGGTCGAATTCCATCCGAAAAAGCTCTTGAAATGTCTATAGTGTGTAAATCAAACGGTACCCCGATCAAAAAACTTAAATGGGAATGCCTGTCGGACCACCATGGACACTTTCAGGACACATACCTTCCCTGCAGTCGATACGAATCGATCACATGCACCAGAGTATTCGAGAATGCTTGAGCGAGAATGATGCGATAGTGACGAGCGAGGGAAAAAGCCGACGCTACATGGATGTCCCACTTTCCGGCATTGTAGACTGTCCTGGCCCCAGCCTTTACAAGCCGCTTGATAATCAAGCAAATTTCCTTACACTGTGCGTAACAAATCCCGAGAATCCCGATTAGTCAATCCCATGAGGATTTGCTGTTTCTTGCCAACAGATTGATTTTGCGATTGTCTCAACATATGATTTGCTTACAAAACCTATGAGAAGTGGCAGAAGACAGACGTGAAGCCCCAATTTGAGCCTGTGAAAACCTATTCTCTCAGGGTTGTTCCAACTGCCGTGGTTTCCGATGGGGGATTCGGGGTTAGGTCTTCTTATTATGCCCTTGTAAACTTCTCATAATTTCAGAGTGTTGCTGGTACTTCGTCTGCAATTCCGCCTGCCCGGCAATCTCCATATCCTCGTATTCAAAGCCGGGGACAACGACCCAACCGACAAGGGTAAACTCCCCAAGTCCCCGCTGTTCGGCCGCAAATCATTCCCCCGCCTCTATCGCTACTGCTAAGATTCTCCCATATCGACACTTCGCCCAAGCCGTTTTTCAATCAGGTTGTCATGCCGGTCAAGAACGTAGATTCCAGGCAGGTCCCCTTCGAAGAAGTTCCTCACTTCTCAAGGCATTTATGTATTTGCTTGCCTCGTGAAAAGCACTTCCCAATGTATTTCCCGTTCTCTTCCAGCCGTTCGCGCCCCCTAGTCGTAGGTCCGGTTTTTTCCAGGGTCGGGACTAATTTTGCGCGGCAGCTTGGAATCAGACGCTTCATCAAAAAGGAGCAAATCCATGCCGGTCGCATTTTTGGAATAAACAGGGAAATTCACTTCCACCCGGATATACCGTGGCTCCCGCGGGAAAACTCCGACCCGGTCCGATTTCCACCTTCACAAAACCACCTCATTGCTGGATTGACATCACCTATCCAGTTTTTATTCCAGTTATTATCTTTTTTTTAAGCTTTTCTTAAATTTGAAGGTTTTGGCCCTGGAGCCGCCCCCATAGTCTTTCTACAGTCTGAATATTATGAGAGGGCGCTTCAAGAAACCGGGCCAAGGCACTGGCACAGCACCGATTTCTCAGGGAGGAACCGATGAGTATTTCCCCTTATGCCGGTAAGTCCGCGGAACAGTGGATGTTGACCAACATTCCCCGCCTTCTCACCGCCTACTATGTTAACCGTCCCGATCCAGCCATTCCTGAACAACGTGTGGTTTTCGGTACGTCCGGGCACCGTGGCTCATCGCTGGACAACGCTTTCAACGAGGGGCACATTCTGGCGATAAGTCAGGCAATCTGTATATACCGGAAGCAGCAAGGGATCGACGGACCGCTGTTCATGGGCATCGATACACACGCGCTCTCGGATCCGGCTTTTGCCAGTGCTCTGGAGGTCCTGGCAGCCAACCGCGTCGATGTCATGCTGGATGCGGCGGATGGGTACACGCCGACCCCGGTGATCTCACATGCGATTCTGACGTACAACCGCGGTCGCCGCCAGGGACTGGCGGACGGCATTGTCATAACCCCGTCCCACAACCCGCCGCGTTATGGGGGCTTCAAATACAATCCGCCCCACGGCGGACCTGCGGACACAGGCGTGACTCAATGGATTGAACAGCGAGCCAATGCCATCCTGGCAGATGGACTGCGGGGTTTAGTGAGAGTCCCTTTTGAACGCGCCCTCAAAGCAGAAACTACACATAAGCATAACTACCTTGAGTCCTATGTGGACGATCTCCCTTCGGTGGTGGATATGAAAGTCATTCAAGAGAGCCGGGTCCGCCTGGGGGTGGATCCCCTGGGCGGCGCCAGTGTGGCCTACTATGATGCCATCGCCGAACGCCACCACCTCAACCTCGAGGTCGTGAATCACGCTGTGGACCCCACGTTTCGGTTCATGACCGTAGATTGGGACGGTCAAATCCGTATGGACCCTTCCTCGACTTACGCCATGGCGCGGCTGATCGACTTAAGGGACCGTTTCGCCGTGGCTTTTGCAAGCGACACAGATGCCGATCGACACGGGATTGTGAGCCACAGCCAGGGATTGCTCCCCCCGAACCATTATCTCGCCGTCGCGATTCACTACCTGTTCACCAATCGGCCGGAGTGGTCCAAGGCGGCCGTGGTGGGCAAAACCCTGGTCAGCAGCAGCATGATCGATCGGGTGGCCGCCAGCGTTAAGCGACAGGTGGTGGAGGTTCCCGTAGGGTTCAAGTGGTTCGTGGAAGGACTCCTCGATGGCTCCCTCGGCTTTGGCGGCGAGGAAAGCGCCGGGGCGACCTTTTTGCGGCGGGACGGCTCTGTTTGGACAACGGACAAAGACGGGATAATTCCCAATCTACTTGCTGCGGAGATCACCGCCCGCACAGGCAAAGACCCTGGAGAGCACTATCGGGACCTGACCGCGAAGTTTGGCACGGCGCATTATACGCGCATCGACGCCCCGGCGACTCCGGAGCAGAAGGCGAGGCTGGCAAAATTGTCGCCTGAGGCAGTCAAGGAGTCGGACCTGGCCGGCGAGCCCATCACGGCCAAGCTCACCAAAGCCCCGGGCGACAACGCCCCCATCGGCGGGCTCAAAGTGGTGGCGGCCAATGGCTGGTTCGCGGCGCGCCCGTCGGGCACGGAGAATATTTATAAGATTTACGCCGAGAGCTTCAAGGATGAAGGTCATTTGGACGCCATTGTGCGCGAGGCCCGGCAGATCGTGAGCAATGCCCTGAACGGAGGCGCCGGGACTTGAACCGGACTTTCTTGCCAACCATGACAAGGGAGAAGATTTGATACGAAATCGCATTCAAGCCCTCACTGTGTTGGCTTCGTCGTCGGCTCCTCGACGTACTACCGTAGCAAAATGCGCAGTGGTTCCCGACTACCGCTATGATTCCCGCTTCAGATGCCGGATGCCCGCGGGGCCGGCAACAATGACGTCCCGGACCAGATTCAAAAAGAGGCCGTGCTCCACTATGCCGGCTCGTGAGGCCAGTTTCCGGGCCAGTCCCTCCAGGTCGGCGATGGGTCCGAAGCGGCTGTCCAGGATCATGTTGCCCTGGTCGGTACGAAACTCGCTGCCGTCGGGAATTCGCCGGACGACGGGCTCGGCCCCCAAGGATGACAGGTAGCGTGCCTGAGACCGCCAACCGTAGGGCAGCACCTCCACCGGTACCGGCCAATGGGCGCCCAATTGCGGCGACAGTTTGCTCTCATCCACGATGATGATCTCGCGGCGGCTGGCCTGGGCCACGATTTTCTCGCGCAACAGGGCCCCGCCCCCTCCCTTGATGAGATTCAACTGCGGGTCCACCTCATCGGCGCCATCAATGGTCACGTCGATCTCCTGCGGGAGGTCTTCGGTCAGCAGAGGAATGCCCATCTTGACCACCTCCTCCCACACGACCTTGGAAGTGGCAAACGCCACAATATCGCGCAGCCGGCCGTTCCTATACAACTCCGCGATACGCCGGGTGGCAAAAATGGCCGTGGAGCCGGTGCCCAACCCCACGGTCATCCCGGATTGGATGAATTCGACCGCATATTCAGCCGCTTCCTGCTTGTACCGGGCTTGGGCCTCGGAACCGGAAACCACGTCGGTCATGATTCCTTCCTCAGTTTGGCTGCTGCCGGCTGGTCCAGCAGCCAGCGCAGTTTCCCGGACACGGGCTTGATGATCTGGGACGGCAGCACCACCGGCTGGTAGGGTCCTTCAAGGACCTGCCGCAGCATCGCGGCCTTTTGGGCCCCCGACACGAGGAAGGCCACCTGTCTGGCGGCATTGATGATCACCGGGGTCATCGTGACCCGCCACATGCCCACGACCTCGACGTAGAGAGCCATAACCCAGCGTACCGTTTCCGTCACTGCGGCCAGCCCGGGGAAGAGCGATGCAGTGTGGCCGTTTTCTCCCATGCCGAGGAGGATCAGGTCGAAGCCTTCGGCGGGTGGTCCCCCTGTGACGGCATCGCCTCCGAAAGCGCGCTGGAGCGCGTCCGTGTAGTCTGCTGCGGCCTTCTCCGGCGGCTCTTCGCCCCGGATGCGGACTATGTTGCCGGGCGGAAGCGGTACCTGGTCGAGCAAAGCGGTCCGGACCATAAGGTAATTGCTCCGGGGGTCGTCGGGCGGCACACAGCGTTCATCCCCAAAGAAGATCCGCACTTTGGACCAGTCGATCCGGTCCCGATAGCCCGCGGTCGCCAGGCGGGCGTAGACCGGTCGTGGGGTGCCGCCGCCGGAGAGGGCCAGTGTAAAACAGCCGCGCCCAGCGATGGATTGGGCTGCCAACTCGATAATCAAATCCGCCGCTCCGCCGATCAGGCTTTCATTGTCCGGGTAAACGGTAATCTCGGTCATGTTTCCTTCCCGAATGGTGACTGCAAATAAATTTTTTGGTAATTTTAGTTATTTTGCGCTGTCCAGCCAGGAAACTATTGGCGCTCGCCTTTTAGGCGGCGATAGCGCCGGATGAGAGCGTTGGTCGAACTGTCGTGCCTGAGCTCGGGGCCGGTCCCGCCGGCGAGTTCGGGTGTGATTCGCTTGGCCAGCACCTTGCCCAGCTCAACGCCCCATTGGTCGAAGGAGTCAATGTTCCAAACGGCCCCCTGCGTGAAGACGTTGTGTTCGTAAAGGGCCACCAGACTACCCAACGTCCTGGGCGTCAAGCGCTCGGCTAGAATGACATTGGTGGGCCGGTTGCCTTCGCAAACCCGAAACGACGTCTGGAACGCCGGGGAACCTTCGGCGGTTAATTCTTCGGCGGTCTTGCCGAAGGCCAGCGCCTCGGCCTGGGCAAACAGGTTGGCCATAAGCAAGTCGTGGTGGTGGGTCAGAGGGCTAAGAGGCCGACAAAAACCTATCAGGTCGCAGGGGATCAGCTTGGTGCCCTGGTGAATAAGCTGGTAGAAGGAGTGCTGGCCGTCGGTTCCGGGCTCGCCCCATATGATGGGACCGGTCTCATAGCTCACGGATTGGCCCCCCAGGTCCACGTGCTTGCCGTTGCTTTCCATCTGCAACTGCTGCAGGTAGGCGGGAAAGCGTTCCAGATAGGCGCAGTACGGCATGATGCCTATGGTTTGGGCGCCGAAGAAATTATTGTACCAGACCGTCAAGAGGCCCATGAGTGCGGGGAGGTTCTTCTCGAGGGGGGCTGTGCGGAAGTGCTCATCCATGGCATGAAAGCCGGCCAGCATCTCCCGAAAGTTCTCCGGACCTACCGCCAGCATGGTAGAGAGCCCGATGGCCGAGTCCATGGAGTAGCGACCGCCGACCCAGTCCCAGAAGCCGAACATGTTGGCGGTATCGATGCCGAATTTCTCAACCTCCCCGGCGTTGGTGGACACCGCCACGAAGTGTTTGGCCACGGCCTCCTCGCGGCCCAGCCCCTTGAGTACCCATTGTCGGGCGGTCTGGGCGTTGGTCATGGTCTCCAGCGTGGTGAAGGTCTTGGAGGAGATAACAAAGAGGGTCTCGCCGGGGTCCAGGTCGTAGGTGGCTTCCGTGAAGTTGGCGCCATCAACATTGGACACGAAGCGGAAGGTCATGGCGCGTTCGCCGTATGGCCGGAGCGCCAGGTACGCCATCTCCGGTCCCAGGTAGGAGCCGCCGATGCCGATGTTGATCACGTTCTTGATACGCTTGCCGGTGTGGCCCTGCCATCGACCGCTGCGAACCCGGTGGGCAAAATCCGACATCTTGTCCAGCACCGCGTGGACCTCCGGCACCACGTCATGGCCGTCAACTAAAATGGACATGCCCTTGGGGGCGCGCAGGGCCACGTGCAAAACGGATCGCTTTTCGGTGAGGTTGATCTTTTCACCCTGGAACATGGCGTCCCGCCTGGCTTCCACCCCGCATTCCCGGGCGAGCCGGATTAGCAGGGAGAGGGTTTTGGCCGTAATTCGATTCTTGGAGTAATCAAGGAACAGGCCGGCGCCTTCCGCACAGAAACTTTCACCTCTGCCCGGGTCGTCGGCAAAGAGCTGCCGCAGGTGGAGCCTCCCAGTCTCTTCGTAATCCGCCTGAAGCGCCTGCCAGGCCTGTGTTCCTGTGGGTCTTGGAGTATCGGTCATGGTTATCCCCTTCCTTATGCTGCTTTCAGGCGTCTGCTCTTCAATTCGATCGAGTTCAGAAGATCCTGCCACGACGCATCGAAAGACTGGGCCCCGTCCTCTTGCAGATCGGCGGCCAGCTTGATCGTATCGACCCCCGCACTGGCGAACTCCGCCAGCACCTGCTCGGCATCGCCGCCATCGCGCGCCAGAGCGCCGCTTATCTGTCCATGATCGCCAAAGGCCAAAAGGGTCTTCTCGGGCATGGTGTTCACCGTATGGGGAGCGGCCAGCGCGCCGATGTAGAGCACGTCGGGGGCTGCAGGATCTTTGGCTCCGGTGCTGGCAAAGAGGAGACGCTGGGGGCGGGCGCCCTGATTCTCCAGCCGCTGCCAGCGATCGGAGTCCATCAGGTCCCGGTAGGCCTGGTAAGTCTGCTTGCCGATTGCGATGCCCAACTTGTTGCGCAAGGCGACGGGCGCCTTTTCCATGGTTGCTTTGTCCCAACGGCTGATAAAGAGGGACGCCACCGAGCGCACATCCGGGCTCAGACCTGCCGCCAGGCGGCGTTCCAGGCCTCGCATGAAGGCGTCCGCGGCATTCAGGTATTGTTCCCTGGAAAAGAGCAGCGTCACGTTGACCGGCACACCGGAGAAGATGGCTTCCTCGATAGCCGCCGCGCCTTCTTTGGTGCCGGGAATCTTGATGAACAGGTTGGTTCGCCCGGCCTTCCCGTGAAGCGCTTTGGCCTCGACCACGGTGCTTTTGGCATCGTGGGCCAACAGAGGCGATACTTCCAGCGACACCCACCCGTCAACGCCGGCGGTGCGCTCGTGAATCGGGGCAAACATATCCGCAGCCTGTATCAGATCCTCCATGGCCAACTCGAAAAACAGGGCCTCACCCGAATGACCGAGCTTCAACAGACGGCGAATCTCTTCGTCATAAGCCGAGCTGTGGGTAATGGCGTGGTCGAAGATGGTGGGGTTCGAGGTCAAGCCGGTGACCGAGAGCTCATCGATATAGCGCTTCAACGTGCCGCTGGTGAGCAGTTCTCGGGTGATGTCGTCGAGCCAGAGACTTTGTCCCAGATCGTGCAATTGTTTGGTCGCTTTCATGCTTTTTCTCCCGATTTATCCCTTCAAGAACGCCGCCCGATCGTAGTCAAGCAGACTGCCGATACGGTCCAGTTGGATGTCGGCGGATGGATAGCGCTCCAGAACCCCGGGGTCGTTGGCGTAGTGGCCCTGTTTGACAAACACGGTGGTCACGCGTTTTCCCCAGATCTTTTTGATGGCCGCCAGGAGACGCAGCTTGTCGTCCACGATCACGTAATGTTGAGCAGGATAATGCATCTCCACGTCTCCCAACATCTTCTCCTTGTGGACATATATGAGCACACGGTCCTTAAACACCTCCCACAGCCCGGACCGCTCGACCTTCCGGGGCTGGAAGACCGCGTCGCCGTCCGACAGGATTACCGGCGCCCCCCACCTGCGTACGTGTTCAACGGCGTCCACCGAATTGGGGTAGAGGCGCTGGGCAAAAGGATAGTCCACCAGCCAGCAGGACACCTTGAGCACCTTTGGATCACACAAGGCCTCGAGCCGGTATCGTTCGAGGGCTCCCAGGTAGTCGGCATACCCGACCTCCCGGCGCAGTTCTTCGAAAATCTGAAAAAACCGGTCCCGGTCCCGGGGGCTCAAGTAACTACCGAGATGCCGGCGCAGATCCAATTCCACCTGGTCGTTGTTCAGCAGCGTATTGTCCACATCGAACAGGAACACTTGTTCGTGTTTTTCAGTCACGGCTTGCTTTCCGGGGGCCGAGGGTTGAGCCAAGGCCCATGCTTTCCAATGAGTTGATAGGCTTCTTCCGGCCCCCAGGATCCCGGCTTGTAAGTATATACCGGCGTCACGTCGCCCAGGATCCCGTCCACCACCCGCCATTGGGCCTCGATACTATCCTGCCGGGCAAAAAGCTCCGCAGAGCCACGCACAGCATCGCCCAGCAGACGCTGATACGGCGGCTTGTCTTCGGCAGCCTGGCGGACGAAGGTTAGCTCCACGTCTTGACCCGCCATCCGTTCCCCCGGTTTTTTCACCCGCAGCCCCATAGAGATGGTGATGTCCGGACTAATTCGCATCCGCATGTGGCTGGAGAGGACCGGCACGATCTCCCCAAAGGTCTCGCGGGGCGGACGCTTGAACTCCACAAACACCTCCGTGGAGGTCAATGCCAACATCTTACCGCAGCGTATGAAAATGGGAACCCCGGCCCAACGCCAGTTGTCGATGGTCACCTTCACAGCCACGAAGGTCTCTGCCGTGGAACCGGATCTAACCCCGGGCACGGAAAGATAACCGTCAAATTGTCCGCGCACCACGTCCCTTGGCGTCAAGGGGGCGATGGCTTTAAACAACCGCCCCTTTTCATCCCGCACTGATTCGTTGTCATCGCCCGTGTTCGGATCCATGGTCAGGCTGGCGAGGACCTGCAACATGTGGTTTTGCAGGACATCTCGAATGGCGCCTGCCTCCTCGTAGAACTTGCCCCGGTCCTCCACGCCGAAGTCTTCCGACATGGTGATCTGAATACTGCGCACGTAGTGGCGATTCCAGATCGGCTCAAAAATGGGATTGGCAAAGCGAGTGTAGAGAATATTCTGGACCGGCTCTTTGCCCAGATAATGGTCGATACGGTAGATGGCCTCTTCCGGGAAGTACTGGTGGAGGATTTTGTTCAACTCCTGCGCGGAGGCCAGATCCCGACCGAATGGTTTTTCAACCACCACCCTGGCGTTGGCGACGCAACCGGATCCGGCCAGCCCCTCGACCACCACGGCGAACATAGTCGGGTGAATGGCCAGGAAATGCAACGGCCTCTCCGTCTTTCCCAATTCCCGGCGCAGTTTTTGATACGTCGCCGGGTCGTTATAATCGCCCTGAACGGCACGCAACAGTCCCACCAGCTTCCGGAAAGCCTCCTGATCCAGGGCGCCATGGTGCTCCAGGCTATCCTTGGCGCGCTCCTTGAGTTTGCCAAGGGACCCATCCAGGGACACCCCGATAATAGGCAGATTGAAGCCTTCTTCCCGGATCAGCCCCTGAAGCGACGGAAATATCTGCTTGTAGGCCAGATCCCCGGTGGCGCCGAAAAAGACCAGTGCATCAGAACTCGGAACTGCCATCAGTCACCTCCCGCCTTTTCCAGGGTCTTCTCCAGGTGGCCGCCGAATTCGAAACGCAGGGCCGAGAGGAGTCTGTCGGCAAAATCATCCATGCCCCGGGAACTGAAGCGGCTGAAAAGCGCCGAGCTGATGACCGGGGCGGGAACACCTTCGTCAATGGCGGCTTGCAAGGTCCAGCGCCCTTCGCCCGAATCGGATACCCGGCCCGCGAACTTGGCCAGGTCCGGATTCTTATAGAGGGCGCTGGCCGTCAAATCCAGCAGCCACGCCCCGATAACGCTGCCGCGCCGCCACACTTCGGCCACATCCTGCAGATGGAATTTATATTTGTACAACTCGGAATTACGTAGCGGCGTGGTCTCAGCATCCACCTCTTGCCGACGGGTCCCGATATCGGCATTCTTGAGAATGTTCAACCCCTCGGCGAAAGCCGCCATGATTCCGTATTCGATGCCGTTGTGGACCATCTTGGCGAAATGCCCGCCGCCGTTGGGGCCACAGTGCAGATAGCCTTTCTCCGCAGGAGTCGGCTCGCCTGTGCGGCCGGGAGTACGCGGGGCATAGGCCACGCCAGGCGCCAGCGCCTCAAAAATGGGGTCCAGGCGCTTGACTGCTTCAGCCTCCCCGCCGATCATCATGCAGTAGCCCCGTTCCAGCCCCCAGACACCTCCGCTGACACCCACGTCCACATATTGGATGCGTTTTTCCTTCAAGGCGGCAGCCCGGCGAATGTCGTCGTGGTAGTAAGAGTTGCCGCCGTCTACCACGATGTCACCCGGTTCCAGCAACGAATTCAGGTCGTCCAACACTTTGTCCACCGCGGCGGCCGGCACCATCAGCCACACGGCGCGCGGCTTGGCAAGCATCCCGACGAACTCCTTCAGGTCGGTTGTGCCTTTTGCGCCTTTGTCCACCAGGTCCTTTATAGACTGAGCATGCCGGTCATACACGACACTCTCGTGACCGGCCTTCATCAAGCGGAGCACCATGTTTCCACCCATGCGCCCCAAACCAATCATTCCCAATTGCATAACTAGCCTCCTTGGAAAACATAGATTCTCCAGCAATCGGCAGGTGGTGGTGATTTAGATACCGTCTTACTTGCCGGCTCGACTCAACACCTCTTTGGCCGCAGCCACCACGTGTTCGGCCACAAAACCGAAATGCTCAGCGACCACCTTGATGGGCGCTGACATGCCAAACGTTTTCATGCCCAGCACGACGCCCCGGCTGCCCACGTAGCGATACCAGCCGAGGGGGGATGCTTCCTCCACGGACACCCTGGCGGTGACTGCCGGCGGCAGGACTTGGTCCTGATAGTCCTGGCTCTGCTCGTCAAAAAGTTCCCAGGATGGCATGCTGACAACCCGCGCTTTGATGCCTTCTTCGGTGAGCCGCTCCCGGGCCGTTAAACAAAGTGACACTTCGCTGCCGGTGCCGATGAGTATCACTTCCGGCCGGCCATCCGGTGGATCGGCCAGCATATAGGCTCCCTTGGCCAAACCGCCGGCCGCGGCGAACTTGCCGCGGTCGATAACCGGAAGGGCCTGCCGGGTGCAGATCAGGGCGGCGGGCCGGTCTTTCAGTGACATAATGACCCGGTAAGCCTCCACCACTTCGTTGGCATCGGCCGGGCGGATGACGATCATCCCCGGCATGGCGCGCAGTGAAGCAATCTGTTCGATGGGCTGGTGCGTGGGCCCGTCTTCACCAACGCTGATGGAATCGTGCGTATAGACGAGAATGACCGGCAAGTCCATCAGCGATGCCAGGCGGATGGAGGGGCGGGCGTAGTCGCTGAAAATGAGAAAAGTCGAGCCGAAGGCGCGCGGACCGGTCAGTGCTATGCCATTAATCGCGGCACTCATGGCGTGCTCGCGGAGGCCGAAATGAAAATTGCGGCCCCGATAATCTCCGCCTTTCCCGGGCGCTTCGAACTCGCCGGCAAACTCAAAGGTGAGCCGGGTTTTGGTGCTCGGATACAAGTCGGCATCGCCGCCTACGATCCAGGGCACCTGCCCGGCGACGGCATTGAGCACCCTGCCCGATACTTCGCGGGTGGACACCCCCTTGGGGTCCGGCGGAAAGGTGGGTAATCCTCTGTCCCAACCTTCCGGTAGATCTCGGCGCTGAATCCTCTCGATCTGGTCGGCCATGTCGGGATACTGTGCCCGGTAACCCTCGAAAAGCTTGAACCATTCATTACGCAGGTGAGCGCCCCGCTTGCCCAGGTTCGCCGCGATATGCTCCCGCACTCCGTCAGGAACCACAAAATACTCATCGGGGGAGAACCCGAAGAACTCCTTGGTCAGCCGCGCTTCCTCCTCACCCAGGGGTTCGCCATGGGCCGCGCTGGTGTCCTGCTTGTGGGGCGCGCCGTAACCGATGTGGCTGTGGACGATGATAAGCGTGGGGATGTCGGAAGTGTTCAGGAAATTCCGGTAGGCCCGCACCAGCAGCTCCGGGTCGTTGGGGTCCGTGACCCGCGTTACGTTCCAGCCATAACTCAGGAAACGGGCAGCAACATCTTCGGTGAAAGTGACCTCTATGGGGTCTGCGAGGGTGATGCGATTACGGTCGTAAATCCAGCAGAGATTGGATAGTCGCAGGTGGCCCGCAAGGGAGGCTGCCTCGCAGGCGACACCTTCCATCAAGTCACCATCGCCGCAGAGCGCATAGACATTGAAGTCGAAGAGATCGTAGCCCGGCCGGTTGTAAGTCGCGGCCAGCCAGCGGCCGGCCATGGCCATGCCCACACTCGTGGCCACCCCCTGTCCCAGGGGACCGGTGGTGGTTTCCACGCCCGACGTCCAGCCATACTCCGGATGGCCCGGGCAACGGCTGCCCTCCTGCCGAAAATTTTTTATGTCGTCCAGGGTGACGGCTTCCCGGCCAACCTTCTCGTAAGATGGATTGGCGGCCTTGATCCCCGCCAGGTGGATCAGGCTGTAGAGCAGCATGGAAGCATGGCCTCCGCTGAGCACAAAGCGGTCGCGGTTGATCCATCGAGGGTCGTCAGGGGCGTAGCGCAGAAACCGTTGCCACAGGGTATAGGCGGTAGGCGCCGCGTCAATGGGTGTCCCCGGATGGCCGGAATTCGCCTTCTGGATGGCGTCGATGGCCAGGGTGCGGATGGTATTGATCGCCAACTGATCGATATCGAGGTGACGTGCCATTTTTTTTCCTCCAGCCAGGTAAAGTTTCTCCATCTCGTTGCGACTCTTACCCTTTTTCACATCGGACCGCCAATTCGGCCGGCAATCAACCAGGGCCTGCGCTGACCATTCTTAAAAATAATACACGCAGCTACCCATAGCGCCTCACAGAATTGGAATTACAGTCAGTGTATCATCGTTTGGATCAGGCCGAAGATCGGCGCCGGCATAACTCCCAGCCAGATAAGCAGAAACGTCAGGGCTGCCAGGGTGAGCGCGCCCGACAGGGAAAAAGCCGGTTCAGATCTCGCGGGACCCGCCGACTCGGGTTGCTTAACGAAGAAGGTAAAAAGGACGCGCAAGTAGTAGTACAATCCGATGGTGCTGCTCAAAACCAGTACAATCACCAGGGTCCAGAGCGTAGTGCCCACCCCTGCCATGATCAGATAAAACTTGCCGATAAATCCGGCCGTTAACGGCAGTCCGGCCAAAGAGAGCACCATTGCCGAGAAAACTCCCGCCAGCCATGGGCGGCGCCAGAAAAGCCCCCTGTAGTCATCGATGCTTTCCATCTCGTTTCCCGGTCCCGAGAGCACGGTAATCACGCCGAAAGCGCCCAGTGTAGATATGAAGTAGGTCGTCAGGTAAAATGTTACCGCGCTGACCCCCCGGGGCCTCCCGGCCAAAAACGCGACCAGCATGTAGCCCAGATGGGCAATCGACGAATAAGCCAGAATGCGTTTGACATTGTTTTGCAGCAGCGCCAGCACATTGCCGGCAACCATGGAAGCGATGGCCATGGCGCCGAACACGAAAAAGAGTGAACTATCGGTTTGAATGTCGCCGGGAGGAAAAAGGCGCAGCAGGGCCGCGAGCACTCCACCTTTGGAAACGGTTGCAACGAAGGCCGTTACCGGCACAGGGGCGCCCTGGTAGACATCCGGTGTCCACAGATGGAAAGGCACTACCCCCAACTTGAAGCCGATGCCGACCACCATCATTGCCAACCCTGCAAGCAGCCACGGATCGCCGCCCTGAAGCGGCATTCCATGCAGTGTCGGACCGATGCGGTCGATCGCCATACTGCCCGTGTCAGCATAGATCAATGCCATGCCGAACAATATAAAAGACGATGACACTGCGGCCAGGATCAGGTATTTGACTCCAGCTTCGGTGTGAGCGTCTGTTTTGTGAGGGTAGGCAATCAGCGCATAGAGCGAGATGCTCAACAGCTCTATCCCCAGGAAAAAAGATGCGAAGTGATTGCCGGCGGCCAGCACCACTGCGCCCAGAGTGGCAAGAAGCAACAGGGTGAAGAATTCTTCCCGGTTGCTCTCATACTTTCGCAGGTAGCCGAAAGCGAGCAGCACCGATCCGGCAGAGGCCAAAACGAGAAGGCCCGTATAAAGAGCCGCATACCCGTCGAGCATCAACAGGGGGGGCAAAGGATGAGGCGCGCCCGGGGCCATCCACGGCAGTGTCGCAATAGCCGCCGCCAATCCGATGAGCGTCAGGACAAACGCCGCGACGTAGCTGCGGTGCACGGCAACCAGCAGCATGACCGCAATCGCTGCCGCCCCCAAACATATCAAGGGTAAGATGACCGAAAGGTCGGCAGGATTCATGGACGTTCTCCGCGTTGAGCAACAACCGGTTCGAAGGCCTGTATCGGTAGGGCGGCTGTTATCGGCCTGTCGATTTGCATCGCGGGCCGGCTGCCGGCTGCGATTCGCTCCAGACGCGCCAGCGAGGGATTTACGAAAGTAAAGACCGGCTGCGGGAACAGCCCCAGCCATACGATCAGGATAGTCATAACAGCCATGACAGCAGTTTCCCGGATGGAAAGATCGGGTGGCTTCCAGCCTTCCCTGTTGGGACCGTGAAAGGTCCGTTGCATGATCCAAACCGAGTAGACGCAGGATGTAACGAACCCGAGGGAGGCGACCACGGTCAGTGGAGCGCTTGCCCTGAATGCGCCAAGAAGCACCAGGAACTCTCCTATGAAGTTGCCGAGACCGGGCAAACCCAGTGAGGCCATGCAGAAAAGCATCATGGCCACACCCATGCGCGGCATAACCGACCAGAGCCCTCCCATGCGATTGAGGTCCCGTGTGTGAATCCGTTCCTGCAAAGCGCCCACCAGGATGAACAATGCCCCCGTGCTGATTCCGTGGCAGATGATCTGCATCACGGCCCCCTGCAGGGCGAGCCGGTTCCAGGCAAAGATCCCCAGCAGAACGAACCCCATATGGCTTACGCTCGTATAGGCGATAAGCTTCTTTAGATCGGTCTGCCCCAAGGCCTGTAGAGCGCCGTAGATGATGGAGACTGCCGCCAGTATCATGGCCACGGGTGCAAATTCGGCGGCGGCGGCCGGAAACAGCGGCACCACGAAGCGCAGCAAACCATAGGCGCCGGTCTTAAGGAGCAGCGCGGCCAGAATGACGCTGCCCGCTGTCGGGGCTTCCGTGTGGGCATCCGGAAGCCAGGAGTGAAACGGCACGGCCGGGAGCTTCACGGCAAAGGCGATAAAGAAGCCCAGCATCAGCCACATGGCCGTTACCGGCGACAGGCTTGTACCCAGCAGTTGCATGTAGTTGAAAGTGTAAACGCCCGAACTGCGGCCGTGAACGAAATAGAGGCCCAGGATCGCCACCAGCATGAGAAGGCCGCTCGCCTGAGTGAACAGGAAGAACTTGGAAGCGGCGTAAACCCGGTTTTCGTGGCCCCAGATGGCGATAATGAAATACATGGGTACCAGCATCAGTTCCCAGAAGAAGTAGAACAGAAAAAGATCCAGGGCCAGGAAGACGCCCGTAATGCCTGCCAGCGCCCACAGCAGGTTGAAATAGAAAAAGCCGGTTCGCTCGTTGATTTCCGTCCAGGCGGAGGCCACAGCCATGATTCCCATCAAGGCCGTTAAGAGAACCAGCACGAGGCTCAATGCGTCGGCAGCCAGAAAGAAGCCGATGCCAAGCTGAGGAATCCATGGGAGCTGGATTTCTGCCAGCCATGGGCCGGTCGACTCAACCCGCTCAAAAGCAAAGAGCACTCCCATGACCAGGTCGATCACCATGGCTGCAAGGGCCACCCACTTTGGCCAGGTGGAATTCGTGCGTCCCAGAAGCCAGGCCAGCAGCCCACCTGCCACCGGCACGATAATCAGCCAGGCAAGAATCATAGGAACACCGCCAATCCGATGACGATGGCCGCACCCAGAGCGATTCCCAGGGCGTAGGAGCGGACCCGTCCGTTCTCCGTGACGATCAGGCCGCGCCAGGCCTGCATGGTCAGCAGGCCTATGCCACGGTAAATCAGGTCGATTGCGTCATTGCGGTTGATTCGGGCCAACCAGACATAAGGGTGCACCAGCAGCAGGTCATAGACCCGGTCGAAGCCCCAGCCGGCAAACCACAGTTGGTGCATGGCCTCCCCGGTGCCCGATCCGGCAAGCTTTTCGGTAAAGCGGGACCAATCCCCGCGTATGAGCAGGACAATCAATATGATGCCGCCCAAAGACACGGCGCCTGAAAAGATCTCGAACAAGCCTTCCCGCCCCGTCCGGTTCAATGTGAGGATGGCAGAAGGAAGCGCCCTTTCCAGAAAATCCGACAAAACCGGCACCCCTCCCAAAATCTTGGGAACATCCACAAAACCGGCGATTAACGACAGCGCAGCCAGAACCACAAGTGGAAGACTCATTCGCCATCCCGGCAGCCGGCTCACCTTTTTACCCAAGGGTCCGAAAAAAGTCAGCGTCACCATTCGGAAGGTATACATGGAGGTCAGCAGCGCCCCGGCAATGGCAGCCGCCCACAGCCATAGGCCGCCACGGGCGGAGGCGTAGACCTGCCAAATGATCATGTCCTTGCTGTAAAAGCCTGCGGTCACCAGAGGTACAGCCGAAAGCGCGCCGCTGCCTATGAGAAAAGTCCAGAATACTACCGGCAGTTCCCTGCGCAGGCCTCCCATCTTGAACATGTCATGCTCTTCTCCCTGGGCCTGAATAACGCAGCCGGCCCCGAGAAACAGAAGGGCCTTGAAGAATGCGTGGGTCATGAAGTGGAAGATGGCCGCCGGCCAGGCCCCCACGCCCAGGGCCAGGAACATATAGCCGATCTGACTGATGGTGGAGTAGGCAAGGACCCGTTTGATGTCCCACTGCACCAGGCCGCTAAAGCCGGCCAGAAGCAGGGTGACGGCGCCGACAATTGCCACCAGAGTCAGTACGGCCGGCGCCAGGGTGAAGAGCGCGTGAGTTCGGGCGATCAGATAAACACCGGCTGTGACCATGGTCGCAGCGTGGATTAGCGCGCTCACCGGTGTGGGACCGGCCATGGCGTCCGGCAACCATGTCTGCAACGGCAGTTGCGCGGACTTCCCCACTGCTCCGCCAAGCAGCAGCAAAGCGGCGACGGTTGCCAACATCGAGCCCGGAGGCCACGTTTGCTGTGCCCGCTGCATGACTTCCTGAATCTGCAGGGTCCCGAGTTGAGTGAAGAGCAGGAAAAATCCGATGGCAAGGGCAGTGTCACCCACCCTGGTAACCACGAAAGCCTTGCGGGCTGCATAGCCGTTTTCGGGCGCCTTGTACCAGAAACCGATCAGAAGGTAGCTGCAAAGTCCTACCCCCTCCCAGCCAAGGTAGAGCAGCAAAAAGTTGTCCGCCAGCACCAGTGTCAGCATGGAGCCGACAAAAAGGTTCATATATGCGAAAAAGCGGCTGTAGCCTTCTTCTTCTTCGATCATGAATTCCGTGGAGTACAAGTGAATGAGAAACGCGACAAAGGTGATGACCAGGACCATCACCAAAGAGAGGGCATCGATGGTGAATGCAACGCCCGGGTGGAATCCGGCTACATCGAGCCATACCCAGATGGTCTGCGTGTAACTGTTTACCGCAGGTTGAGCGCTCAAAAACGAGATGGCTGCCAGCCCAGCCGCGACGGCCGACAAACCCACCGCGCCGGTAGCGATGAAGGCGACCAGCCGGCGCGAAAGCCGGGCGCCAACCAGGGCAAGCAGAAGGAAACCTGCGAAAGGCAGGACAGGAATTATCCAGAGCCATCCCAGCATATCAACCCCGCATGGTTCGAGCTTCATCAGTGTTCAGGGTCTTAAAGCGGTGGTGCATCTGAAGCACCAAAGCCAACCCTACCGATACTTCCGCCGCAGCCATTGAAATGATGAAGATGAACATGACCTGGCCGTCCGGATGCCCCCAGCGCGAGCCGGCGGCCACGAAAGCAAGACCGGCCGCATTGAGCATGATTTCGACGGACAGAAGCATAAAAATGATGTTGCGCCGCGCGAGAACGCCAACCAACCCGAGCACGAAAAGCACCACTGCCAGTATGAGTACGTGGGCGACAGGCGTCGTCATGACGGTCCCTCCCTTCGTACCCGCCCGGCATGGTCCCGCCTGCCCAGGTGATAGGCCCCTATCAGGCCGCTTAAAAGAAGCATTGAAGCCAGCTCGACCCCCAGCAGATAAGGGCCGTATAACGCCAGGCCGACCTCTTTGGGCCCGACCTCACGCATGCCCACCGGCTGCCCGCCCCCGGCCAGGGCATAGACCAGTTCGGCCAGCAGCGCCGCAGAGAGCAGCAATGGTCCCGGCCACATGCGGGCGGTCAGCCATCGCCGCTCCTCTCCCCTGCTCTGAGGCCCGAGATTTAGCATCATGACCACAAATACAAATAACACCATGATCGCACCGGCGTAGATGATAACCTCAAGGGCGGCGGCAAAATGCGCCCCCAGCAGCAGGAAAATCAGAGCAATCGACAGCAGCGAAACGATCAGGTAAAGAAGGGCGTGGACCGGGTTGAGTTGCACGATCACCATGAGCGTGGAAATCACCGCAATGCAGGCCGCTATGTAGAACAGCACATTCATGCTCTTTTCCCGTCTTTCTCCAAAGCCTTCACCAGCCGTACCGATCAAGGTCAGGGCAGAAGGCTGTGAATATCCACCGGGGGGGCTTCATTTTCCGACTCTCCCGTGTCCTTGACTCCGACGGCCACTCCGGCAACCCGGTAAAAGTTGTAGTCCGGATGCTTCCCCGGACCGCTGATCAACAGGTCTTCCTTCTCGTAGACCATATTCTGCCGATCGTACTCACAATATTCGAAATCATTCGTCAGTTGGATGGCGTAGGTCGGGCAGGCCTCTTCACAGAACCCGCACAAGATGCAGCGTGAGAAGTTGATGCGGAAAAATGCCGGATAGCGCCTGCCGTGCTCGTCCTCCGTGGCCTGGAGCGCTATGCAGTCCACCGGACAGGCTGCCGCGCACAAATAACAGGCTACGCAGCGCTCCTGTCCCTCAGGGTCGCGGGAAAGGATGATCCGCCCCCTGAAGCGCGGAGGATGGACTATTTTTTCATCGGGATACTGTATGGTTACCCGCCGCCTGAACATGTGCAGCAATACGTCCCAAAGGGTCCTCAAATTGCTAAGCACCAACTCGCTCCTTTATTTACCAAGGGCCAGCAGAATCCCCGCCGTTACCAGCAGGTTCAGCAAAGAAAGCGGTAAAAGAACCTTCCAGGCATAGGACATGAGCTGATCGTAGCGAGGCCGCGGCAGGGCTGCCCGCACCAAAATGAAAAGACAAATGAATACAAAGGTTTTTCCCAGAAGCCAGACAATGGGAGGCAAAAAGGGACCCATCCATCCGCCAAAAAAGAGCACGGCGATAACGAGCGAAATCAACGCGATGCCCAGGTATTCTCCAACGAAAAAGAAGCCGAACTTCAAGCCGGAATACTCCGTATGATACCCGTCCACCAGTTCGCTCTCCGCCTCCGGAAGGTCGAAAGGAAGCCTGTGTGTTTCACCAAGGCCGGCAATAAAAAAAATTATCAGTCCGAGCAGTTGCGGAATACAAAACCACAGCCCTCGTTGGGCCTCGACGATGATGCGCAGATTGAAGGAGCCTGCCATCATGACCACTCCCATAAGCGAAAGCCCCATGAAAACCTCATAGCTCAGCAACTGGGCCGTAGCCCGCAGACTCCCCAGAAGAGTGTATTTGCTCTGCGACGACCAGCCGCCTAAAACGATTCCGTAAACACCGAGTGAGGTCATTGCCAGAAAGAAAAGCAGGCCGATGTTGAGGTCCGATATACCAATGCCCGGAGCAAGGGGAATAACGGCATAGGAAAACAAGGTTGCAACGACGACCATGGCAGGCGCCAGGACAAACACCGGCCGGTCTGAAAAGGGCGGAATCCAGTCTTCCTTGAAAAAGATCTTGATCATGTCCGCCACTACCTGGAGAAGGCCGAAGGGTCCCACCCGGTTCGGCCCGTACCGGTCCTGCCACAGACTGAGCAGGCGCCTCTCCACGTAGATGAGCCCGGCGGCCATAGTCATGGCCCCAACCAGAACGCCGAATACGATCACCAGGGGGCGCAGAATCTCACCCATTGCTTTTTCCCTCGTCTGACAAACTTATATGCAACCCTTTGCGATGTACTTAACACTTTAGCGATCCACTTCGCGGAGCGCGGAAGGCCGACCGCCGGATGCGCCTCTCATGCGTTGAGCGTCAGCGGTCGGCCTTCAAAACCATTCCCGAAGCCGGCAAGTCCAGGACAGGGGCCCCGGGAAGTCCAACCGGCAGGCCGGCGACTTTGCGAGGAAGAGAAGGCAGTATCTTGACGCACAGTTCTAATACGGAATCGCCCAAGACCGCTTTTGCCGTATCGCCTTCAGCCATTCCGAGGGCTGAGGCATCTTCCGGATGCAGGGCCACATATGGCTCCGGACATAGCTTGGCTGCACCGGGCGACAGAACGCTCAATTCTTCGGAGCCAAAGATGTGGTGAAGTGGAACGAACTGCCACTGCGAATTCTCCGGCTGCCGGCGTGCCGGGATGTCTTCGAACCAGGCCGCCTTTATCTGCGGGTCAGGCTCGATGAGGCGTATGCCGGGATCGCCGCCCCGCAACTGTCCGCCGACCTCTTCCTGGAATTTGTTTAGAGACTGCACCGAATTCCATCGCGGCGCCCAGAATCGGGGGATAAGCGCTGACGGAGGCTGACTGTGATCGCCCTCCATAGAGAAGGCCAGCGGCGTATCCGGGTCATCGGGCTGTTTGGGCTCGTGCACATTGATCTGCGCCCGTATCGCCGTTCGGCCGCTGTAGCGGTGGCTCTGCCTTGGGACCTTGCCGCCCGTGAGCCGAAAACCAGCGGCCGGTGCAACCGATGGAAGAGCGCCCAGGGCAGGCACTGCCGAGGCTATCGCCGCCGTCACGTCATCGAGGATATGCCACTTGTCGGCCTCGGGACGTCCCAGCGCCTTCATCATATAGCGGATCCAACGCCAGCTTTCCCGCACCTGGCCATTGGGCAGAAAGACTCGGTAGAAACGCTGCGCTCGCCCCTCATTATTTACCAGGCTGCCGGAGGACTCGGCAAAAGATGCGGCGGGCAAGACAATATCTGCTTTCAAAGTCGTGGCATGGGCGAGGTGATCGATTGCGATCACATGCTTTGCCAAGCTGAGAAGATCTGTCACCAGCCTCGATTGGGTTCGACGAAAGAGATCGTTTTCCAGAATAATGAGCGTGTCTGCGCCGCCGCTTTTCACCGCGCCGGCGGCGGCATCGAGGCCGCCCGCGGCCCCCAGCATTGCCAGGCCCAGGCTGTTGGCCTCCGGAACTGTCAGAAAGATCTCCGCCGGCCGGCCATTTCCGCTCAGCGCGCGGCAGACGTTGACGGCGGCTTCTATAACGGCCCGGCTGCGGCAGCCTGCACCCGAGACAACCAGTGGCCGGGCGGCCGCCTTTAAGGATCGGGCGATTTCATCGGCAAGCGCCCGTTCCTCTTCCGACAGGTCCACCACCGCCGGGGCCGCGGGCTCGAGCATGGACGCCACTGCAAAGCCAAGGCGGGCCAACTCGTCGGGAGGAGCGTGGAAGCTCTTCAGGGCCGCGTCGTCCAACCTGGTTCCGCAAGGCGTGGCGATGTAAAGCATCGCTTTTTCATCCTGCGCGACCTCTCGGACGCCGGCATCATTCCAGTGGTGAATCGTCAGCCGATCCATAATGCGGGCCGTCTTGCGGGACACGAGTTGACGCAGGTTCAGAGCCAGCACCGGGGCCGTGTTGGTCACATCCTCGCCCAGCACGAAGACAGCGTCGGCCTCCCTTGTCTCACTCAGCGAAAGCGTGCGGACCGCTCCATCCCGCAATGCGGCCAGCTCCAGTCTGAGCAGGTCGAAGTCCTTATTGGAAACTCCCGCATAGAAATTGTCAGGCCCCACCATGGTCAACAGGGCGAAATTGGCTTCCAGTGAGGCCCGTGGCGAACCAATACCGATCACCTTCCGGCTGCCTGTCACAAACGCGGCCGCATCCCTGAGCGCTTCGGCCACGGACACCTCTGCCGGCTCAAGATCTCTCGAAAGCCCGCCCATCACCCCCGTAATACGCTGGTTGCTGTTCACGAACTCATACCCGTAGCGTCCGCGATCGCACAGAAAATAGCCGTTGATCCAGTGGTTGTAACGGTTGCGGACCCGCCGCAGTTCCCCGTAGCGCGATCCGGGGATAGTGTTGCATCCCAGGCCGCAGTGCACACAAACAGAGGGCGCCGTCTGTAAATCCCACTTGCGGGTGAAGTGTTTCTTGAAAGTCTTGTCGGTAAAGACTCCAGTCGGGCAAATCTCGACAAGGTTGCCGCTGAATTCGCTTTCCAGAACTCCGTCCCGGCAACGCCCGAAATAGACGTGGTCGTGAGCGGCAAAAACATTGAAATCACGGCCGCCCGCATAATCTCGATAATAGCGCACACAACGGTAACACTGGATGCAGCGGTTCATCTCATGGGCGACGAACGCCCCGAGGTCCCGGTTGCGGTGGGTTCGCTTCCTGAACCGATATTCGCGGTAGTTATGCCCGGTCATTACGGTCATGTCCTGGAGGTGGCACTCTCCACCCTCGTCGCAAACCGGGCAATCATGGGGGTGGTTGGCCATGAGCCACTCGATCACGCTCGCCCGAAACTCTACCGCCTCCGGGTCATTGATGGAAATCCGGGCGCCGTCATCGGCCGGCGTCATGCATGCCATGACAATCTCGCCCCGGGTATCTTTCTCGTCCCTGAAGCGCTTTACTGCGCACTGACGGCATGCCCCAACGGACCCAAGCGCCGGATGCCAGCAAAAATAGGGCAGATCGAATCCAAGGGTGAGGCACGCCTGGAGTAGATTCTGTCCGTCTTTGACTTCGTGGGGCTTGCCGTCGATATAGATCGTAGCCATCGGCTATCTCCACGGGCAGCGTTTTTCACGAATGTGGCGAAGGAAATCATCTTCGAAGAGCTTGAGAGCGCTCTGAAGCGGCTCCATGGCCCCGGGGGCCAGGGCACAGAACGTATGGCCCGGTCCCAGAAGCCCCGTGTGGCGCTTCAGGATCTCCATGTCCTTCGATTCTCCACCTCCGTTTTCGATCGCTTCGAGAATCCGTACCAGCCATGGTAGTCCCTCGCGGCAGGGAGTACACCAGCCACAGGACTCCCGGGCAAAGAAGCGCATCAAATTGAGCACCATTCCAACCGGGCAGGTCCGATCATCTAAAACGATCATCGTCCCGGTGCCGAGCCGGCTTCCAGCCGCCTGCATCGAGTCGAAGTCCATCTTTACATCCAGTCGATCTGCCGGCATAAACTCGGTCGAGGCCCCTCCGGGAATCAGTGCGCGAAGTGAAAAGCCGTCGCGCATGCCCCCCGCATGCTCTTCCAAAACTTCGCGGATCGTGGCGCCCATCGGCAGTTCCCGGGTCCCCGGATTCCTGACCCGGCCGCTCACGCCGTAGATCTTGGTGCCCCCGTCCACGGATCGGCTCAATTGCCGGAACCAGTCGGCCCCGTGATCTATGATGTGGGAAACGTTGGCGATGGTCTCGACGTTGTTGACAATAGTGGGCTTGCCCCACAGGCCGACCACCGGCGGGAAGGGCGGTTTGGCGCGGGGGGTGGCCCGTCGCCCTTCCAGGGCATTGAGCATGGCGGTTTCCTCCCCGCAGATGTAGCGCCCGGCGCTGCTATGAAGATACAGATCCATGCTGAAAGAGGCGCCCAGTATGTTGCGGCCCAGATACCCGCGGGCGTAGGCCTCGGCGATGGCGCGCGAGCAGCGCCGTGCTGCCGTCGCATATTCCTGCCGCAGGAAAATGTAAGCGATGTCGGCTTGAATGGCATACGCGCCGATGATTATGCCCTCGATCAGTTGATGAGGATTTCCTTCAAGCAGCACCCTGTCTTTGAAAGTGCCCGGCTCCATCTCGTCCGCGTTGATTACCAGGTATGCAGGGTGGACGGCTTGCTCGCCCTGCGGGACAAAAGTCCACTTGCGGCCGGTGGGGAATCCCGCCCCGCCCCGTCCACGCAGGTGCGAATTGAGGACCGTCTGAACGACCTCGCCCGGAGCCATGCTTTGCAAGGCCTTGCGCAGGGCTCGGTATCCGCCTCCTTTTTCGTAGGCTTCGATATCGGGGGGTTCTTCCCCCGGTCGGATATTCTTTGTTAGCGGGCGGTCCATTATGATGGCATCCTATTCATATCTTGCCAGGATATCGCCGATCTTTTCCGTCTCCAGGTTTCCGTGCAGGTCGTCGTCGATCATGAGAGCAGGGGCCAGATCGCAGGCCCCCAGGCAGACGTTTGGCAGCAGTGTGAAGCGGCCGTCGGCGGTCGTTTCGCCCAAACCGATCCCCAGCCGTTCCCGTATATGATCGAGGACCTGTTCATAGCCCATGACCCAACAGCTTACACTGGTGCAGACCAGGATGATGTGCCGACCCACGGGTTTTCGAAAAATGAGGCTATAAAACGTCGCAACGCTATCGAGTTCGTCTGTCGTCATTTCCATAAAATCGGCCAGATCCGAGAGGCTCTCGTCGGATACCCAGCCACGGCGGCGCTGAACCGCTTTAAGGGCTTCCACACAGGCTGCCCGTTTTTGCTCGTAATGAGTAAATTCCGCTTCGATCTCGGCCATTTCTTCCGTGGTAAGCATTTTCCGGGTAAGCCTTTCTCTCCTGTTGAGTAAAATAAAAACTCAGCGGTCTACATCCGCCATGACGTAATCGATGCTGCCCAGAATCGGCAACATATCGGCAACCATAAAGCCGCGGCAGATCACTGGAATCATCTGCACGTGCGCAAACGAGGGCGTGCGGATCCTGGCCCGGTAGGGATGAATGCCGCCGTCACTGATCAGGTAGTAGCCGTTGTTTCCTTTGGTGGCCTCGATGCTCACAAAAGCTTCTCCGGGAGGAATGACCGGTCCCCAACTGACCCCCAGAAAATGGGTGATGAGCGTCTCGATATCGTGCATTGTGCGCTCTTTGCGCGGAGGCGTGGCCAAATGATGATCGGCCTTGTAGGGGCCGGCCGGCATATTTTTTAAACACTGCTCTATAATGCGCAGGCTCTGGCGCATCTCCTCGACCCGCACCTTAGCCCGGGCGTAGCAGTCCCCGCCCTGAGCGGTCGGGATATCGAACTCAAACTGGTCGTAGCCCGAATAGGGGCGCTTTTTGCGAAAATCCCACTCGAACCCGCAAGCCCGCAGGCCCGGCCCGGTCACCCCCCACTCGATCGCTTCATCCAGGGTGTAGCTGCCGACCCCTTGCGTGCGGGCTTTGAATATCCGGTTGTCCATGACCATCCCGTCATATTCTTTGAGGCGGCGGGGCATGTAGCCCAGGAACTCCCGAACCATCTTATCCCAGCCCTCGGGAAGGTCCTGGGCCACGCCGCCTATGCGAAACCACATCGGATGCATGCGGCCACCCATAATGGCCTCTACGATATCGAATATTCGCTCGCGGTCGTTAAACGTGAAGAAAACCGGTGAGAGCATGCCGGCATCTTGAGCGAATGTTCCGTAGAAGACCAGGTGGCTGGCGAGGCGGAAAAATTCCACCATCATGATGCGAATGACCTTGACCCGGTCGGGCACCTCGATTCCTGCCAGCTTCTCTACGGTCAGCACGTAGGGCAGGTTGTTCATCACGCCGCCCAGGTAATCGATTCGATCCGTATATGGAATGAAAGTGTGCCAGGTCTGGCGCTCCGCCATCTTCTCCGCGCCTCGATGGTGAAAGCCGATTTCGGGCACGGCGTGGACGATCTCTTCGCCGTCCAGTTGGAGCAGAACGCGAAAAACCCCATGTGTGCCGGGATGTTGAGGACCCATGTTGAGAAACATGAATTCCGTATCCTCTTCATGGCTTACCAGGCCCCATTCTTCAGGATGGAATCTCAGCGCTTCCTCTTCCTCTTCCCGGCGGTGAGGCGGCAGGCTGAAGGGCTCCATTTCCGTCGCTCGGGCAGGGTATTCCTTGCGCAGAGGATGACCATGCCAACCGGGGGGCAGCAGAATCCGCCGAAGCCCCGGGTGCCCTTCGAATCCGATGCCAAACATGTCCCACACCTCACGCTCGTACCAGTTGGACGAAGGCCATAGATCGGTAGCGGTGGACAGTGAGGGGTTGTCTCCTTCAAGAGGCACCTTGATCCGAATGTCCGTATTACGTTCGAAAGAAAGGAGATGGTAGACCACGGTGAAGTCGCTTTCGGGCTGGTTTAAGCGGTGAGATCGGAGCCGCTCGTCAATGGCCGTGAGATCGTAGAGCATTTTATACGGACCCGCGGCTTCAGCTTTGAGGTACCGCAATACGCCGTGCGCTCCATCGCTTTTAACCCATACGGTGGGGACGTCGTCTTTCGTGGGCTGGTCCGCAAGGACGGCTGAGCCGAAATGCTCCTTCAGTTCCCCAATGATGCCTGCAGGATCACCCATTATCTCTTTACCCATTCAGGCGAAACAACGTTTGGGTCAGGCAAAACAGTCATTTTACGCCGTTCTTCGCGTTTTATGTCTCGCATGGAGGGAGGGGATGCCTTGACGACACACTGGGACCCGGCCACCCAACTCAGTGGCCTTCTTTCCCCCGCGATCGCCTTCTGAAGCAGGTTCAGTCCTTCCATGAAAGCGCCGGGACTCGGCGGGCAGCCGGGAACGTAGACATCTACGGGCAAAATCTTGTCAACGCCCTGCACCACACTGTATATGTCGTACATCCCGCCCGAGTTGGCACAAGATCCCATGGATATGACCCAGCGCGGTTCCATCATCTGCTCGTAGAGTCGCACAATCGTCGGCGCGCACTTTATAAACGGGGTCCCTGCGATGACCATGAGGTCCGACTCGCGAGGCGTTCCCCGAATGACCTCGGCGCCGAAGCGCGCAATGTCGTAGCGGCTTGTGAGGCTGGTGGCCATCTCGACGTAGCAGCACGACAGGCCGAAATTAAACGGCCAGACAGAATTTTTGCGCCCCCAGGCCACAAGGTCTTCCAGTTTGCTCAAAAGCACATGACGGCCCACAGCCTGCTCCAGGGAGCAGCTTTCAGACTTGGGTGAAGAAGAATCATCCGGGCGGCTCAACCACCATCGCATAGCCGCCTCCTTTCCTTGCTTAAGTTTTTGGCTTGACGGGATATCCTTTGATGTAGTTTTCCAACTGCCCAATGACGAATTCCTTGTGGTCGATGATGCCCTTGACGATATCTCCAATCGAAATAATGCCGATCACCCGGTCGTTTTCGACTACAGGCAAATGCCGCATGCGCTTATCGGTGATCAGCTCCATGCACTCATCCAGATCCATGTCCGGTGGGACGGTGAGCACCTCGGTGGTCATGATCTCTTTGACCTTCGTTTCTTTTGACAATTTGTCCTTCAGGACAATCTTGCGGGCATAATCGCGCTCCGAGATCAATCCAGCCAGTCGATCTCCATCAAGGACCACGAGCGCACCAACGTTTTTTTCCGCCATGAGTTTGAGCGCGTCGTAGACGGTGGCATCCGGGGATATCGAATACACCGCCGTGCCCTTCTCTCTCAAAATATCGCGTACGTTCCTCACCAGCCGCTCCCCCGTCCAGGAGTCCATCCATTTAGCTTCCAGCCTCTCCGCGTTGCCCGGGCGTCCTCCAATCGAGCGCTCCCAGACGCCAGAGGTAAAACAATGCCGCTGCAAGAATGCCGATGAAAACCACAATTTCTGCGTAGCCCATCCACCCCAGTTCGCGAAATGCCACCGCATAGGCATAGATAAAAGCGGCTTCCAGATCGAAGATAACGAAAAACATGGCCATGAGATAAAAGCCCGCATGAAAGCGCAGACGCGCAGAGCCGGTGGACACTACACCGCATTCATACGGGTCGTCCGTGGCCCTCTCCTGGTGCCGCTGCCCCAGGAGCGCGGAGAGAATCAACATAAAGGCGACCAGGACGACTACGGCGACGATGTAGACACCCAACGGCCATAGGATTGGGGAAGAATCGGTGAGTGTATTCATGGAGCGTTCCGTCTGCCATCAAGAAAGAGAACGGAAATGACAAAGGGGCAAGGTACGGAATGAAGGGTCGATGATTACCCTTCAGTATCGGCCTGAGGCTGTACTGACGTTTCTGCCCGCAAATCTAAGAAGCAGGAGCCCGCTTTGCAAGTAAGCGAATATGGTGGTGTCCTGACCTGCCTTCCCACCGGAGGAGATCGTGAGTGCCCGGCCTCTTCTCGCGAAATTGATAAATTCTTTCTCCATGCCGATACGCAGGGCATGCCATTCCATGCTCCGGCACGAGAGATCCAGAAAGGAAACTGTCCAGGTGCTGAGCGGGCTTGCATGCTTACAGCGCCAACATTACTTTTTAGACCACCTTATCCTCTTTGCCAGTTGAATCCGCCTCGCGTCGCCCGCCCCGGGGCGGCCGTGTCAGGTCATACGCATTGGACCGGTTCAGGCCGGGAAACCATTTACAGGGCGCAATGCAGCCCTTGAAGGCTACCGGCGCCGACATGATCATGGCAAGGTAATTCCCTGGACGCCAAATGCGCGGCAGGGACCGGCGTCAGGAGGCACACCACCATAAATACAATCTGCTGTGTCGATCCGGCGTGCGGAGGGGCGCCCGTTTAAAAGGGAGACATTAGATCCCATGGACAGCCTGTTCGATCACGTTACCTTGTCGCGGATACAGTTTGCGGTAACGGCCCATTTTCATATCTTGTGGCCGGTTTTGACCGTGGGCCTGAGCCTTTTTATTGTGCTGATGGAGGTGCTTTACCTCAAGACCGGCGACAAGCGCTACTACGACCACTGCCGCTTCTGGACCAGGATCTTTGTGCTGAACTTCAGCGTCGGCGTCGTCACCGGAATACCCATGGAATTCCAGTTCGGAACCAACTGGAGTCTCTTTTCAGTCGCCGGCGGAGACTTCTTCGGTCACATGCTGGGTTTTGAGGCGGCCATGGGATTCATGCTCGAAGCGGTTTTCCTGGGGATCATGGTGTTCGGCTGGGAGCGGGTTTCCCCACGCCTCCATCTTTTCGCGACCTCCATGGTGGCCTTGGGCGGCTCGATTTCAGTGTTCTGGATAATGGTCGCCAACTCCTGGATGCACACCCCCACCGGCGGCATCTTTCAGAACGGGCGTTTCGTCATCACCAGCCGGCTGGACGCGATCTTCAGCCCGGATATGCCCTTGGGCGTCTCTCACATGTGGGTGGCGTGCATTGAGGTCTCGCTCTTCGCGGTAGGCGGCCTCAGCGCCTGGTACATCCTCAGGGGACGCCACACCGCTTTTTTCCTCAAATCGTTTAAGGTCACCGTCATCACAGCGCTTCTCGTTACTCCCATCCAGATCTGGCTCGGGGACGCGTCCGGAATCGCCGTGTACAGGCATCAGCCGGCCAAGCTCGCGGCGATTGAAGCACACTGGGAGACGAACCCTCCCGGACAGGGAGCGCCGGAGTTCCTCCTTGCCTGGCCCAATCAGGAAGAACAGAAAAATGATTGGGCCATTGGCATTCCCAACGGGTTGAGCCTGCTTGTAACCCGCTCTTTTACCGGAACCGTCAAGGGTTTGAAGGAATTCCCTCCCGGCGATCAGCCGCCCGTATTCCCGATTTTCTACGCCTTCCGGATAATGGCGGGCATCGGTGCTCTGCTTTTCTTACTCATGGCTTGGACACTGTGGGCCTGGAGACGGGGAGACCTCACTGAGGAGCGCATCGCCGGCCGAAAATTGCTGCTTTATTTGTGGGTAGCCGCCGGGCCGCTGAGTTACCTCGCCATGGAGACCGGCTGGACGACAAGGGAAATCGGGCGGCAACCCTGGTTGCTCTACAACCTTTTGCGCACCAGCGATTCGGCCACTCCGATTGCGGCCGGGGCGGTCGTATCCTCGCTGCTCACGCTTGCCGTCATTTATCCGCTGCTCTTCATCCTGTTCCTGGTATTCGCGCGCCGGATTATCGTGACCGGCCCCGACGTGTAAAGCGGCGGCAGCAGGTGAACCACGGGGCTGAACGACCGGCCGGGCATCATCAACTGAAGATCGAAGGACATTAGCTATGGGAGAGATAGAATCTCACCTTCCGGAAATATGGCTGTTTATCATCGGTTTTTTTCTGCTGTACTACGCGATCAACGACGGCGCAGATCTGGGCGTCGGCATCATTTCGCTCGCCACACCGGACGAACGAGAGCGCTCTATCATCATGGGCTCGATCGGGAACATCTGGTCCGACAATCAAACATGGCTCGTTCTTCTGGGCGGAATGCTTTTCGGGGCTTTCCCACTCTTTTACGGCATCATCCTCCCGGCACTCTACATTCCTATCCTCCTCATGCTGGCCGGGCTGGGTTTCCGGGGGGTGGCCTTCGTATTTCGCGCGAATTCAACGCATCCCGCTATCTGGAGCCGCTGCTTCGGGGTTGGAAGCCTCATCGTGACCCTCACCCAGGGTTTTGCTCTAGGCGGACTGCTGAGCGGACTCGACGTGCAGCAGGGGGTCTTCAGGGGTAGCGTGATGGGCTGGCTCAACCCCTTTTCCCTCCTCGTCGCACTCGGGGTGCTGTGCGGTTACGTCATGCTGGGATCGAACTACCTGATCTTCAAGACGGAGGGGCCGATCCAGGCCCGTAGTTACCGGTACTCTCCGACCGCTTCCCTGCTGACTCTCGGCGTTTCCCTGCTGGTCCACCTGTTCACTGCGGCGAGATACCCCCAGATGGTCCGCAAGCTTACCACTGCGCCCGACATTTATTACGTTCCGGTGTTCATGGTCCTGGCGGCCTTTTGTTTCGTCATGCTGTTCGTGAGCCTCCGCAGAAAGCGGGAACTTGCCCCCCTGCTCTGGAACGCCGGCATCATCCTTTTTTCCTTTATCGGACTATCACTGGGCATGTATCCGGATATGATCCCCAACGTGATTTCTTCCCCTGTAACCGTTCATGCCGCCGCAGCCTCCAAAGATACCCTCGAATTCATGCTCGAAGCGATGGCCGTTATGCTTCCGCTCATATTGATCTACACCATATACAAGCATTGGGTCTTCCGGGGAAAAACCGTTGAAGCATCTTACGACAAAAGCGCGTGACCGTCTGCCGGCCTGCAGCTCGGTCCTTGTGTTTGGGGTCGGCCTTGTTTGGTCGGACCATGCTAAGGCGTAACCGCTCAAGGAAAAAGTAGTCTGGATTGGCCATTCCAGGGTCTTAAAATATGATTTCCGACCCATAAATGGCCACCTTAAGAGGATGGGATCGTGGCTGGAAAAAGAAAAAGGGAGGGCCAAAGCGAGTTCCAATCCACTACGCCCTTGTTAACTTTTCAATAATTTGAATGTGTTGCGGATACCGTGCCTCCAACTCCGCCCGGCCGGCGATCTCCATATCCTCGTATTCAAAACCGGGCGCAACGACGCATCCGACAAGGGTAAACTCCCCCGGACCCTGCTGTTCGGCCGCAAACCAGTTTCCGGCTTCTATCGCCACCTGTAAAGATTCTCCAATGTCGACATTTCGCCCAAGCCGTTTTTCAGTCAGGCCGCCGTTTCGGTCGAGAACGTAGATGAATATCGGATCGCCTTCGAAAAAATTCCAGATCTCGATGGATTTCAACTTATGGAACGTGGAAAATTGCCCAGTTTCGAGCAGGTAATAAATGGAAGAAACCATCGCCCGTCTTCCGGTGAAACGCTCCGGAAGCCCTTCGTTTCCCAGTTGCTCCGGTGCGCGAAATGCCGGGGCGAAAAAGCCCCCTTCCGGGTGCGCAGTCATATTCAGCTTTTCGATCCAGTATTGCGCCCTTCGCCCAGGTTGCACCTTCACCTCCCGGTAATAAAATGAGCCGCAATCTGCATTCTAGCAAAATGCGGCCCATTTCAGGAATGGTAATCGGGATTACCTATATATTATCGGGACCACGCCCGTTCTTTGCGATTTCGGATCTGCCCGTCAGTTCTGGTCAGCCACCATCTGCTGAGCCCGTGTCATTACGTGGCCTTGAAATTCCGCGTCGCTCATCCTGCCGCCAACGTATTCGCTCCAATCAAAAAAGTTATTGAAAAAGCAAGCATTTAAGCGAAGGTCCTCACACACCTGTTTGTAAATCCTGTTCGCTTTCTTGGCGCGTTCTCGCCTTACTTTTTCTTCTTCAGAAAAATTCTTCTCCCCTCCCTTATCCGAGAGGTATTTCCCGAAAGTTTGCGAGTATTGTTCGATGCCTGTTCCGGCCTGTCCACCCAGGGGGCCTTGGCCCATTTCGACGCCGGTGAACTGAGAACAGGCTGCCACGATTTCGCCTTTTTCAAATTTATTAGCCATGTCAATCTCCCGGACCCTCAAATTTTACTCCAACCCGAACAGACCGCGCTCAGACCGACTGAGAAGGCCAATCCGAATTTCTTTCGCAGAAGATAACCATTATTGAATCAAAGGGTAGTGGGGCATGAAAAAGACTGATTTTATTTGCGGGACGCCTTTCAGGCGCGGCTGTAGATGCGCATTACCTCTTCGCGGGTGACCAGCGCTTTGAAATTGGGAACCAGTTTTTCAATATTCTCCCTGCCGTTCATTTCCTGCCGGTCAACGAGGGCGAGGGCGCCCACGACTTCGAGCCCCGCCTGCCTGCATGCGGAAATGGCCTGGATCGTGGAGCCGCCGGTCGTGACCACGTCGTCTACAACCGCTACGCGGTCTCCGGCCTTCACTTTTCCTTCTATCGGGGCAATTATCCCATGGTCCTTGCCGGTCTTTCTGACAATGAACGACTGGATCGGCCGGCCCCCCAGCCATGAGCTGTAGGCGGTTGCAGTCGCGATAGCGTCCGCGCCAAGGCTCAGGCCACCGACGGCGCTTATTTCAAGGCCGCTGAGCCGGTCGAAAATCAGGTTGCCGATCAGGTACTGCCCTTCGGGGTCGAGAGTGACCCGCTTGCAGTTGAAATAGAAGCGGCTGCTTCCACCGTGCGCCAGCTTGAACCCGGCGGTTTCGGAATATTGAAAGGCATGCTCCAGGATTAGATGCAGCAACCGTTTGCGCATTTTCTCGATATCGGGAATTTGAAGCTCCATTCCGCCTTCCTGCCTATGAATCAAAACCGGCCGTTTGCGCCGCGTGTAACCCACCCGGGCTGTCAGCTCCATGTGAGCATTCTGATGAAGCGGGTCCAGAACCCGCCTTTTGTCTGCAATTGATCGAGTTCGGCTTCGAACCTGCTCCGCTCATTTTCAAGCCGCTCGGACCACAAAAGCCTCTCCGCCTGGAGCACCGTTCCCAATTCTTTACGCTCGCGGGCAGCGCGCTCGGAGACTTCCCGCTCCATGCGGGCCCGTTCTTCGTTCAGCTCCTGCAGCCGGTCCTCGGCTTCTTTTTCCAAAAACGCTTTGCGAGCTGTTGTTTCGCCCTTGAGTTTCTCGATCTCGGCATCCCTGTCGGCGATATCGATACGGGCCTTATGCAATTCCAGTTCGAGCCGTTTGTTTTCGGCCAGGAGGTCCGCTTTCTCGGCGAGCGTTTTTTCGAGAACGCTGATTCGTTCGGCCATGGGGCCGGCCATCATCTCCGGAAGCGACACCTGACGGGGCCTGCCTGACAACGCCGCCTCCGTCTCAGGTTTGAAACGGGAGAGGAACGCCCACAGGTCCGGTTCGTCAACCGTGAGGCCCTTGCCTTTCCGCTCGGCCTTAAGCTTTCCGGCGGTCACAAGGTCCATGACCTCAGCGCGGCTCATATTGAGGATCTTGGATACCTGATTCAAACTAACGCCCATCGGATCTCCAAATTGGATCGAGGATTCGGTTTGCCGTCTCAATATAGAAGAGGTTCAATGCGATGGAAAGCTGTTTTTAGCGTAGTTTATGCCCAGGTGCAGCCCCTTTTCCTGCATGTATGCCCTGATTGCTTCGAGATTGCGCTGCTTTTCAAGCGCCCATGCCGGCGCCACGAGCTCCTCCGGGTGAGGGTCTCCCGTGAGTCTTTGGACGATCGTACCGGGACGCAGGACCGCGAGGAATTCCCCGGCGGCCGCGGCGTACTCTTCACGGGAAAGGCATGAATACCTGCCGGCCCTGTATATCTCCTCGAGCGCCGTTCCCTTGACCACGTAGAGCAGATGTATTTTAACCGCCTGCACATCGAGCCCGGCGACCAACCTTGCCGTCCGGAGCATGTCCTGGATGTCTTCGCCTGGAAGTCCGAGTATCACGTGCGCGCAGACCGATATTTTTCTTTTGCGGGTGCGTTCGACGGCGTCGATGAAAACCTCTGCCGTATGCCTCCTGTGGATGAGCTCCAGGGTCTCATTTTTTGCCGACTGAAGACCGTATTCCATGCAGATGAGACGGGTTTCACCGAGCGCTGCAATGTAGTCCAGCTTTTCATCCGAAACACAATCCGGACGCGTGCCGATGTTGAGCCCCACGACGTCGGGGTCCGCCAGCGCTTCGCTATAAAGGGCCGCCAGTTTGGAAAGAGGGGCATAGGTATTGGAAAAGGACTGGAAGTAGGCTATGAATTTCCGGGCCTTGTATTTCCTGGCCAGCCTTTCCTTCCCCGCCCCGATCTGCTCGGATATGCCGGCGAAGCTCGCGGCCCCGGTTCCCGAACCCTTTTGGTTGCAGTATATACAGCCGCCGCGCCCAAGAGCGCCATCGCGGTTCGGGCAGCTAAGACCCGCATCCAGCGTAATTTTTTGAACGCGGCAGCCGAAGATCTCCCGCAGGTAAGAGTTATAGTCGCGGTAGAGTTTATCCGCCATTTCACTACGGCCCCGTCAATTGCCGAAAATCACCCACAGCCTTCATTGAAAAACAAGGTAACCGTTTTCAACGATTTCATCCATATAAAGCTTGATTGCCATGAATAAAGTAAAGTGCGCGGCGGGAATGGGGGGGCCGAGGGCGCTGTCCCCCCCGCCCCCACTTTTTTGTCAAATAAAACAGCGCAATCCCCCAAATGGGCGATGTTCTCACTCATATTCCGATCTATTTAGGGCTTATCCGTAAATAGGCCTTTTAGGGACCGCGCCGGATTTTGAGACCGTTTTTGGTCGCGACGATTGAGCAAAACCGCAGGCGTAGCCGGCCTACGTTGAGAATTTTGCGATTGAGGAGCGGCCGAAGCGATCCGAAAGCCGGATGAGGGCACAAAGGATTTATTTACGGACAAGCCCTTATAGCCGGACGGTACGCATCATCCAATGCGGGAGGTGAGATATGAGTATGCCGCACACGCCGCGAGAGGAACTCTACGGCAGAATCGAAAGGTTTCAAAAACTCCTGGCGGACAAGGGCGTCGATGGGGCGCTCATATTACAAAAGGCCGATCTTTTCTACTTTGCGGGCACTTGTCAGAATGCGCACCTTCTCATATCCGGCCGGGACGAGCCCACCTTGATCGTCAAAAAAAGCTTACAACGAGCGCAGCGCGAGAGCCGGATCGATAGAATCATTCCGGGTGATTTTGACATCGTTTCAAAAACGGTCGCAAGCAGCTTGAATCCGGCCGGCAAGCTCGGACTGGAAATGGATGTCCTGCCCGCAAACCTCTTTCTGAAATATAAGAGCTCCCTTTCTCCCCTGGGGGTGGTTGACGTATCGAGATTGATCCGTGAAACGCGGGCGGTCAAGTCGTCTTATGAAATCGAGTGCATGAAAGAGTCCGCAAGGCTCAACCATGTGATGTTTTCTGCGGTCGAAAGGATACTGCGCGAAGGAATGATGGAGGTCGAGCTGGCGGGCGAACTGGAATCCATTTATCGCAAAAATGGACACCAGGGAGCGGTGCGCATGAGGGGATTCAACCAGGAACTATTTTACGGCCACCTCATGTCCGGTTGGAATTCATCGTATCCAAGCTTTTTTGACGGCCCGACGGGAGGAACGGGTCTCAATCCTTCTTACCCGCAGAGCGCCGGTTTCAAAAAGATATGCCGGAACGAACCGATCATGGTTGATTATGTCGGGGTCTATAACGGCTATATGGTAGACCAGGCAAGGATTTTTGCAATCGGAGCCCTTCCCTGCGAACTTGTCGAAGCCCATGAAGCGGCACTGAAGATAAGGACCCAAATAATGAAACAGGGTCTGCCAGGGACCAACGGAAAGGACCTCTATGAAACCGCATGCAAAATAGCGGCGGACTCGGGATACGAACGGTTTTTCATGGGATATGAGGATCCCGTCAGGTTCGTTGGTCACGGAATAGGCATAGAACTCGACGAAGCCCCGGTGATTGCAAAAAATGTGAATATCACCTTGAAGCCGGGGATGACCTTTGCCCTTGAACCGAAATTCATTTTTCCCGAAACAGGGGCTGTTGGAATAGAGGACACCTTTGTTGTGACTGAAAACGGGTTGGAACAGATTACTTATTTTGACGAGTCGATTCAACTTCTGTAGAAAGGCGCCTTCTAGATGAGCTCGCTGCGCGCGGCCTGAAATGCCGCTTCAGTCCTGTCGTTGACACCGAGCTTGTTGAAGATGTGAGTCACATGGCTTTTCACGGTATGCCGGCTGAGGATCAGGATATCGGAGATCTCCGCATTGCTGAAACCGCTGGCAATCAGGCTGAGCACCTGCCGTTCCCGGTTGGTCAGGCCAAAAGAAGATTTCCCATTGGGCACGGAAGGCGTCGATTGCCGCCGCGTCAGCTTTTCCAATTTCTTTTCGAGAGATTTGATCTGGCGCTGTTGCCGCGTAAAATTCAATTTCCTGTCTGTGATATCGAAGCCGATGGTCATAACGGCTTCTACGGATCCATCCATTCCCAACGCGGGATAAGCCCTTATCTCACCCCATCGTAGAAGGCCGTTCGGCAGGCGCTCCAGCCTATGTCTTTCCATTATGCAAGGCCGAGCGGTTTCAAAGACGCGTCGTACGGGACATAACTCACAGGGTTCGGATCTCTTTTGGTAATAATCATAGCAAAACAGTCCGATTTTGCGGGTCTCCCCGGCCACCTTGTTGTGCCATGCAATCCGGTAATCACGGTCGATCACATTGCAGTGGAAATTTATTCCCTCCGTCATGGCTGAATAAAAAATCATAGACATGCGGAAGGATGCATTTTCAAGGGATTCGGGAATAGTATTCACGGCTCGCCAATCCTTTAAAGAGTAAAAAACCCCACCCATGGGGCGGGGCATTAAATTCAGCCCCCCATAGGAGGCCAGGGCAGGTCCACCGTTATAGGGCGTTTGTTGATTTGTTGTAGAATACCAGCATGGCCCATTTTGGGTGCATGTTATGTAGGTTCCGGGGTGGCACGGATACTTGTATCCGTGCGCGAAGCGCAAGAGGCCACTGCCTCCTTTACTCTTATCCTTCGGACCCGGACAACAAGTTGTCCGGGCCACCCACGGCCTCACAGCCAAGCCCACAGGGCGTGGATTTCTACATTTAATTAAATTACCATAAACATGAGATTCACAAAATACATGTTTGGGTTGGCCGCTTTGCGCGGCCTCCACCGCTCCGCCCTTGCATTGACTGTATGATTCTGGTATTTCAGAGAAAAACGATCTCATTCCGACGAACCCGGGGAAGGAGGAGCGCATGAGGCATGGATGGCGCCTCCTGGTGATTTTGTGCTCTCTTAGCCTGGCTGGGTGTGCAGGCACAACAAACATGAAGGAACGCGCTCCGGCGGCATCCGAACTCGATTATTCGGACAAACAAAAGGTCGAGTTGCAGGCATGCCTGGCGCGCTTCGATGGAACGAAAGTCGAGCGGCGTGGAAACGCCGTCGTCATAATAATGCTCTGCGACACTTTTTTCGAATCGGGTTCCGAGCGGATTAATCCTGCCGCAAACCCCGAGATCGAAAGTGTGGCGGATGTGGTCAAAAAATACTCGGAAACGAAAATCAACGTGGACGTCCATACCGACTGCATAAGGTCCGAGGAGGAAAACCTCGCTTTGTCCGAATTGCAGGCATGGACTATAAAAAAGGCAATGGCCGACAGGGGCGTAGCCGCCTCCCGAGTTACCGCAAGGGGCTGGGGGGAGTCAAAGCCGGCCGCTTCGAACGCCACCGAGGCGGGCAGGCAGGCAAACCGACGCATTGCCATCACCCTGGCGCCGAATGGTCCCGGGCCTCCGCCCATACGAACAGCGCAATAGCGGCGGCAACCACCGCATTGAGCGATTCCACCTCCGCGCTAATTCCGATAGACACCGTAGCCCTTCGGAACCTCTCCGGCAGGCCCGGCCCTTCGATCCCCGGGAGCAGCGCAAATTTGGGTGGAAATTTGAAATCCCGGACCCTTTTGCCCTCCTTTGAGAGAGGCACAATGGGCAGATCTTCAGGCAAATCGTTTATCGAAGGCCCCTCCAGCAGCCTGGCGCCGAAAACCGCTCCGCCGGAAGCCCTGACAGACCTGGGATGATATGGGTTCGCCGCCTCGCCAAGCAATATGGTCGCGGCAACTCCGAATGCCATGGCCGACCGGATTACGGCCCCCACATTTTCCGGGTCCTGAAACGGAACAAGCAACGTGCACCCCTCCGGCAGACCGTCGGACGGCGCCCACTTCGGGATTTCATCAATCTTTACGAGCAATATCGGATAGGAAGTTCCGAAAACGTCCAGATCCTCATAAAGGGGGGGAGCAAGCTGATACCACATCAGATGCCGGGGTGCGCTATCCGCCGGCGGTTCGCGCTCACCGCGGCTGATCCAAGCGATACATTTTTCGGGAATCCGGGCCAGCGTTTCGGATACTTGTTTTTGTCCGAAAACGAGCGCCTGGAGCTGCTTTCGTATGCCTCTGGGCGCAAGCAGCTTCCGCAGGTTCCGGAAGGTTTCGTTGTTTTCACTCTCGATGATTTTCACGAGGTTTTCCTTTGAAAGCTCGGCTATTCTGGCCCATGGCGGTGAATCCAGCCGCTCGAATACAACGAGCCTGCGCTCATCGGACGAGTCCGGCAAGCAGTAATGATGGTCCCCGATCAACCGGAAGCGGCGTCCAAAACGATCCAGCGCTTCTTTTATCTCCTCTTCGCATCCCGGACCTTTCATGAATATCGCCAGTCCGCCCCTGGCAAGCGACCCGGCGATTCTTTCCAGGGTCCTTCGAATCCTTTCCACGGCCCGCGTTATAACACCCTCTACGGGCAGCCCGGTCGAAGCGTTTACACTGTGTCCGAAGACACTGATCTTTTCGAGGCCGAGTTCCCTGAGGACCGTACCGAGAAACTCGGCCCTGCTGCCCCTGTTCTCGGCAAGGATGATCTCGATCTCGGGATTTGCTATCTTTAGGGGTATTCCGGGCATTCCCGCGCCGCTGCCAAGGTCCATGAGCGGCGAGGGCAACTCGATGATCCGGCATGGAAGAATCGAATCGAGGTAGAGCTTACGGACCATGCTCTCGAAATTGTGAATTCGGGTCAGGTTCAGTTCCTGGTTGTATTGCCTGAGCAACTGGTGATATTTCCAGAGCTTCACAGTCTGTTCGGACGACAGCGAAATACCCGAGTCCCGGAATATTTTCGAAAGCTTGGCGGCATCGGGTTCAACGCCGTGTCCGTGCGGCGGTTTTGCGGGCAAAATATTCCCCCGTGGATGCGTGCCCGGTTAAAAGGCAGTGTCCCGAAAATTCTGCAATTCCGAAAAGCATAAAAGCGCGGGGAAATGTTGCCCCCGCCCACCAGGGTCAGGCCTCACGCACGGGGCCGAAGTGACAACCGAGCCGAGACGATTATGAACGGCGAGTACTTCTTTCATCCATCCTGGCCGGTCTTCTACCTGGATAATCACCTGCTGGTTCTTTATAAACCGGCGGGTCTGCCGGTTCAATCCGATGAGACCCGCGACCCCTCCCTGCTCGAACTCGCAAAGCTCTGGATCAAGGACATCTATAAGAAACCGGGCCGGGTTTTTCTCGGCATGGTTCATCGGCTCGACAGGCCCGTTGCCGGGGTCATCCTATTCTGCCGCACCTCCAAGGCGGCCGCAAGAATCAGCGAACAGTTCCGCGCCGGGACAACGGAAAAGTATTATTTAGCCGTATTGGAAGGAGAATTGAAGACAAAATCCGGCAGTCTCATCCATTTCATCGAAAGGCGTGAAAACCGGTCCAGCCTGATCACGCCGGTCAAAACCGCGGCAGCTCGGGAGGCCAGGCTATCGTTTGCCACCATTGATTGCGCGCAAGGCCGAACCCTTGTCCGCATTAAACTGGAAACCGGAAGGCGCCACCAGATTCGCGCCCAGTTCGCTCACATCGGCTACCCGGTTGTGGGAGACTTGCGCTACGGCGCGCCCTTACCCATGCCTCAGAAACAGATTGCTCTGTTCGCAAGGGAACTCATTGTCACTCATCCCGTGTTGGGCGAAAAACTCCGCTTCGAATCCCCCTTGCCCTGCGACTGGCCATGGCCTCACGCTAAGGAAAAAACCTGTCTGCCCTGGGATTGGCGGGAATTGGAAAAATACCTGTCCCCGGACCGCGCCGCGGGAAACACCTGAGTGAAGAAGCTCTCAATTTCAAGGCGGTTGGGGGCGATACCGCTTTCCCCCTTCAATAAAGGGGAAATTTTGATTGCCGGCAGGCTGATATATGCTTTACTTCTCGACCGTCACGGGTGTTCTGACAGCATTGGTCAAGTGCACCGTGCCGTCTTTGGAAAGGTATTCGACTTGGCCCTCCAGCATGTTGTAGCACGACTTGAGGTCGGTCGCCCGTATTTTGACGGTGAGCCTTCCAGGAATATCCATATTGATCTCCGAGGCTTCGGAGCAAAAGGGGGCCGAAACGGGGCCCGGTGAGGATGTCCATGGGGCGCAAGGGCCGCCCAGGCCGAAAGTGCCGCCCATCGAATAACAGTACAGAGATGGTGAATAAGAGGAAATCTCCTCGGTAAGCCACCGGAAGCAGACCCTCCTGATCCGTGGTGTTTCCTCGGAGTCTATTGTAAGAATTACGTTATAGGGCAGATCTTCGCGCACATACTCCGGCATCTGAATGTCCGTCAATCTCGCCTCGCCTTCAGAAAGTTTAAGCGGGATAATCTGCGGACCGGAAGCGCAGGAAGCGAGCATCAGAAGCATTGCCGCCATGACTATGAAGCGAATTGGCGCCCTTTTCATCGCATGCCCTTTCGGAAAATATGGAATATAGGATACTAAAAGTTGAAACACCGGACCGGGTTCGAGAAATAAGACCCATGGCTTAAATTTCATAATCGGCATTTGACCCCAAAAACTGAACCCGGCTTGCATAGCGATGCAGCAGCCCATTTTGAGCCCTGCTAAAGATAGAGATTTCAACAGTAGAAGTCAAACACTGAAATGCTGCGCTTGTTTCTCGAACATAAATGCCCATCCTTACTGAGTTCTCTGTTCAAAACAGCAATTTTCGTTTATAAATATAACTTGTAAAATATTTCTCTTCTCGAGGATCTATGGACAGCTATCAACAGACGGCGGAAGCGCCCCGGCTGCCTGAGGGCGCGAACGCTATTAAATCTGAAAAGGCAAAGCCGGTCAGGGCGGCAAGAATTCGGCTTGGCAAGAAAAAGCGCTACGAGATCGATGTATTCCGCGCCTGGTGTAAATGTTGCGGAATTTGTGCTGCTTTTTGTCCGCGCGGGTGCATTAGACTGGACGAACTGGGTGCTCCTACCGGCGTAGATTCGGACCGGTGCACCGGGTGCGGTTGGTGCGAACTCCACTGCCCGGATTTCGCCATAAGCGTGCAGGAAAAAAATGGCTCGGCAGGAGCTGAAGAATCTGCGAATCGGGAGCAAAGTTCTCTACAGGACTCCGCAAAGGCTGATTTCTCGTAAGACAGACTCAGGTACAATACCGAAGAACATCGCACTTCGTCGCGCGTGCCTTCATGACGTGCTTCGCGGGGCGCGGAAGGCCGGCGCTGAATGCGTCTGTCGTTCGCGTGGGGCCTGCAGCGGGAGGCTCGGTAAAATTTGCCTTCAAACAGCAAAAGGGGACCCAGCTTGGCAGTGAAAAGACCTCCGGGACGCCAGCTTCTTCTTCAAGGCAATGAAGCCATTGTTGAGGGCGCACTTGCGGCGGGCTGCCGTTTTTTTGCCGGATATCCCATAACGCCGGCCACCGAAATCAGCGAAACGATGTCGTACAGGCTCCCGGCGGTCAATGGCACATTCATCCAGATGGAGGATGAAATCGCGAGCATCGGCGCGGCCATCGGGGCGTCGCTTGCAGGGGTTAAAGCTATGACGGCGACAAGCGGCCCCGGATTTTCCCTGATGCAGGAGAATCTCGGGTTTGCCTGCGCCGCTGAAATCCCGTGCGTGATAGTGAATGTTATGCGCGGAGGCCCCAGCACCGGGCTGCCCACCAACGTCAGCCAGGGTGACGTGATGCAGGCGCGATGGGGAACTCATGGCGATCACCCGATAATCGTTCTGGCCGTTTCGACGACTCAGGACTGCTTCAGCGTCACGGTGAGGGCATTCAACCTCTCCGAAAAATATCGAACCCCGGTTATAATTCTTGCCGATGAGATAGTCGCTCACACGCGTGAAAAAATAAATCTGCCCCGCGCGGAAGAAATCGAAGTGATCGACCGAATAAAGCCCAATATGCCTCCCGACTGGTACATACCTTACGAGGACAACAGCAGAGGCGTGCCTCCGATGAGTGCCTTCGGCGACGGATATCGATATCATGTAACCGGGCTGATCCATGATACCCGGGGATTTCCAACCGAACGCCGGGATGAGATTGCAGCGTTTATAAACAGGATATTCAGGAAAATCAGCCGGCACTTCTTCGATATTATGCAGGTCGAGGAAGAGATGACCCAGGATGCGGAGGTGCTCGTCATCGCCTATGGCTCCGTATCACGTTCGGCCCGCCGGGCGGTAAGAGAGGCTCGTGTGCGGGGTGTGAAAGCCGGGCTGATTCAGCTCGTTACCCTGTGGCCGTTTCCCAGACAGGCGGTCGAGCCCGCTATAAGGCGCGCAAGGGCGGTGCTCGTCCCGGAACTCAATATGGGGCAGATGTCCAGAGAGGTTAAAAGAATAAACCAGGGATTGTCCCGGATCGAAACCCTGAACCGCACGGACGGCCAATTGATAACCCCGGACGAAATAATGGCCCGCCTGCTTAGAATGTGAAGTCAGTTTTTAGTTTTTAGTTTTCAGTTATTAGTTATGAGTAAGCTGAAAGAGTTTGGGCGGGGACGGCCCGATTCAACTAAGAGCTAAAAACTGAAAACTAACACTGGTATAGTGGCATGGCTGGGTCGAGGAGCTATCGGGATCTGGTGGTCTGGCGGAAGTCCATGGATTTGGCTGAGAGCATCTACTGCTGTACGCGCTCCTTTCCCGGCGAAGAGATATATGGAATTACCTCTCAGATGCGCAGGGCTGCGGCATCCATACCTTCCAATATTGCCGAAGGGCAGGCGAGAAACAATTTGGGGGAATTCCGCCAGTTTCTTGGAATAGCCACAGGGTCAATCGCGGAACTGGAAACCTGGATTCTTTTGAGTGTGCGGATTGCCTATTTGGACTCGGCAAAATCGGAAATGCTTTTGGAGAGTTGCGAGGAAATCCAACGACTCCTCAGCGGCTTGAAAAAATCGCTCAAGCCCAAGGATTCGTCTTAAAACTGAAAACTAAAAACTGGTTTGTTAACAATGGCTGAAGTCACCAAATTAATTCATAAATATCTGCGGCACGACAAGAAATTTCCTCATGTCTGGTGCCCCGGATGTGGAAACGGCATTCTGCTCGGGTCCCTTATCCGTGCTATCGACGGCACCGGGCTGGAGAAGGACGAAATCGTCATAGTCTCCGGCATCGGGTGTTCGGGGAGAATATCGGCTTATGTCGATTTCAATACCCTTCACGCGACCCACGGCCGTGCTCTTACATTCGCAACAGGCATTAAGCTGGCCAACCCGAAACTGAATGTCATCGCGATCATGGGCGACGGAGACGCCACTGCGATCGGCGGCAACCACTTCATACATGCCGCCCGGCGCAATATCGACATTACCGCCATAGTCGTGAACAATAATGTCTACGGAATGACCGGCGGGCAGTATTCGCCGACGACTCCATACGGGGCGTTTGCCACGACGGCCCGCTATGGAAATATCGAACATGCCTTCTCAATCGCCGAGTTGGCAATTGCCGCCGGGGCGGGCATGGTTTCCAGGGGCACCGTCTACTATGCGCCATTGCTCGACGAATTGATCCTCAAGGCGATCCTCAAGCGAGGGTTCTCCGTGGTGGAGGTTGTCAGCCACTGCCATATCCAGTTCGGAAGAAGGAACAAAATGGACAGCGCGGTGGAAATGCTGCGCAGGCAAAAAGAGGCCGCCGTGCGGGTTGAAAAAGCCAAAAGGATGACCCGGGAGCAGCTCAAGGGGAAATTCACGATCGGCATGCTGGCCGACCGGGACCTGCCCGTCTATACGGAGGAATACGAGAAGGTGCGCGAGGCGGCCAGGGCCATGGCGTTGGAGGGGAGGACCCCCGATGGCAAGATATGAAATACGGCTTAGCGGCTCGGGAGGGCAAGGCCTTATTTTCGCCGGGGTTATCCTTGCAGAGGCGGCCGGCATACATGACGGGAAATACGTGTGCCAGACCCAAAGCTACGGACCGGAAGCACGCGGCGGGGCAAGCAAGACCGAGATCGTCATAAGCGACGTGGAAATAGACTATCCAAAGGCAATCAAACCCGACCTGCTGCTGGCGATGAATCAAAAATCATGCGACACCTATTTCTTCGACTTGAAACCTACCGGAATGCTTATAGTTGATTCGACTTTCGTAAAGCAGCTTCCCACGTCGCGGGCCATCTCGATTCCGTTTACGCAGATCTCACGCGAGAAGCTGGGCAAGGGAATAAGCGCCAACATTATAGCGCTCGGCGCCCTTGTCACGCTCTCCGGGGCCGTGTCGCTGGGCAGCCTCGAGGCGGCGGTCATGAGCCGGGTGCCGACGGGGACCGAGGAACTCAACAAGACAGCCCTCGATCTTGGCGTCGCAGCCGCAGGCGAGGTGCTACAGACGAAAGCTGGATTTGAGATCTATGAAGATTCTTCTGACTAATGACGACGGAATTTTTGCAAAAGGAATAGAAACCCTCTACCTGGCCCTGTCGGTAGATCACGAAGTCACGGTCGTGGCCCCGGAGACCGAACAGAGCGCGGTCGGCCACGCCATCACCTGGCTCGAACCTCTGCGAGTTAACACGGTGAACCGCAATGGGCATTTTTTCGGATACGCCCTCAAAGGGACTCCCGCCGATTGTGTAAAGATCGCAATAACCGAACTGATGGACCCACCTCCTCAAATTGTAATATCGGGTATAAACCTCGGGGCAAACGTGGGAGTGAACGTGATCTATTCGGGTACTGTTTCGGCGGCCACTGAAGCGGCCGTTCTCGGTATTCCCTCGATTGCCGTCTCGGTTGATTCTTTTAAGCCGGTCGGATTCGACGTCTCTGCCGAGTTCATTCATAAACTGATCCCCCTGGTTGCAAAACAGGGGCTGCCGCCCGGAGTCTGCCTGAACGTAAACATCCCCGACCTGCCCGCAGAAAAAATTCGCGGGGTCCGCATTACGCGTCAGGGAAATCTCAAATGCCTGGAAAGATATGACCGCCGGATAGACCCCAGAAATCACGTCTACTATTGGCTTACCAACGCGTCAATTCAGCAGGACGAACATCCCGATTCGGACTCGCATGCGCTCGCGGAAGGCTATATCTCCGTAACCCCCATCCACCACGACCTCACCAACTATCCGATGCTTGAAAAACTGAAACAATGGCGGTTCTGAGCCGTAAAAGACGGGAATGCTTCATGTCTCCGTCAATACCTGAATATAGCCGCGGCCCCGCTCGTGCCCGGCATTTTCTCCGGATCGAGCGCGTAGACGTTTCCCCCGTTCAGATACGTTTGAACGAAGGCCAAATCGAGCAGGTCTTCATCACCGTCCTGTTGTTCGGCGTGAACCTCGACCAGCCCTGAACCGCTATCATAGCTTCCCCATTTTCGCGCCTCGGTGTCTACGAAAAGAGTGTCCACTCTGCCCGCAATTGCGCCCGCCACCACTTTCTCAACCCTGTCGGAGGTGAGCGATCCCTTCAGAAGGTCCCGGTAACGCTCTATCGCATGCTGCTGCTCTTTTTGAAAATAAGGCGATACTATTTGCCTGCCCCGCTTTACAAGCTCCTGGAAATCCAGCGTGTCGGGGTTTCCCTCTATGGTTTCGTTCAGAGTGTTCCGGTATACATCCACCAGCCTGAACATGGGGAAAAGATAATCCACGCCGGCAAAGACCAGGGGAACGTTTTCATTTCCCAAATATGGATGGAGGCTGGCTTTTAAAACCTGAAAATAGTGCCAGATATTCTCCTTCTCGGGCGCCACGCCGCCGCTGCGCCCATGGAACACCGTTCCGCCCCCGGGGCCGGAAACCCGGGGGACGGAGCGGAAAAGAAGACTTCGTTCTTCTTCATAACCCAGCGCTTCCCGCATTCCCCGGGGGACATCTTTTAACTCGATTTCATTCACCCCGAATTCGGTGCACTCCAGCAGGCGAACCGACTTCCTGCTCACGCCCAGGATGTAAAATCTCCTGCAACAGTTCAGAATTGGCAGGAGCGGTTTGAGATAGAATTGCCTTCCCACGAAAATTTGATCGTTGAAATGAATCGGTAGCCTGAAATACTTGAACAGGCCCCTGGAGATGTAAATTCCAAGCCCGTCGGCCAGCGTTCGGTTGAAAAAACCGTCTTTCATGAGATCGAAAGCCGGTCCGAGAAGATCCCTTGCCTCCGTGGACCGCATACCGCCGGCCAGAAGTCCTTTTTCCGCGCTGCGGAGAAGATTGTCCAGCCTTATAGGGTCCTGTTCTATCTCACGGCCGGCCCGGTGAGTCGGCAGATATACGGATACGCAATAGTCGCTCCTTCTTAGCATCAGCTCCTTGATTTCATCCTGAAACACAAAATCCATAGCGCCCCCCTGTCCTCGTATGACAAACTTATAACAATACCAAGCAATCGCTTCGTCAAACTCTGGCCGGGCCTCACCCGGCAGCGCACCGCGCCTGGCGCGGAAGGCATCTCCGCTCGTCTGTCACACGCGTTGGGCGTCAGCAGGATGCCTTCCGGATGAAAACGGCATCAATTTCGGTCGGAAGCCGAAAGCCCATACTTAAAAATAAGCATCCGTCGGGGCAGTTGGGCCGCGGGTGTGGCACCCGAAAACGCGATGAAATAGTGAATGGGGGGTTCCGTGTGAGGTTGACGACTTATTGGAAGGAATGAGCCGCGCCACAAAAAAGAAGAAGCGCGGATGACGCCGATAACTCGCTACTGCAGTTGGCCCGTCGTAATCTTCTTGCTCTTCTTACTCCCTGCTTCCTGCTTCCTGCTCCTTCACTGACTCTGCTCGCCTACAACTATCTCCGGGTCAAACTCCATCTCATGCTTGAGGTTCCGTTCCATCAGTTCACTGACTACCAGCAGGGGGTCTTTTCCTTCGTAGAGCACCCGATAGACTTGCTCGCTTATCGGCATCTCCACTGCCATTTTCCTGGCAAGAAAATGGATCGATTTGGCGGTGATTACCCCCTCGGCAACCTGGCGCATTCCGCCCAGGATGTCGTCGAGCTTTTCACCCTGACCGAGTTGCATTCCAACCATGCGATTCCGGCTCAGGTCTCCGGTGCAGGTGAGCAGCAGATCGCCTATCCCTGCCAAACCGGAGAATGTGAGTGGATGGGCCCCCATTTTGACCCCCAGTCGCGATATCTCGGCCAGGCCTCGCGTGATGAGGGCAGCTCGGGTATTATAGCCAAAATTCAGGCCGTCGCAGGCGCCGGCGGCAAGGGCTATGACGTTTTTGGAAGACCCCGCGATTTCAACTCCCGTAACATCCAGGCTGCTGTAAACGCGAAACCTGCCGGTCGAAAGCACTCGCTGGACCTCAAGGGTTGTCTCCAGATCGTGGCCCGCGAGCGTCACGGCCGTCGGAACTCCCCGCATCACTTCCTTTGCGAAGGAAGGGCCGGAAAGACACAGCTCTTTTACCCGGCTTTGTTTTGGCAGAAGTTCTTTCCAGATGCCTGACATCGTGAGAAGGGTGTCGTTTTCGATGCCCTTGGTCGCATTGACGATTATGGCGTCTTCGCGCAAATCCGGGAGCATACGCTTAGCGACGCCCCGATAGACGTGGGACGGCGTGACCATGATGAGCAGGCGGCTGGACTTGACCACGTCTTCGAGCGCATTGTGGGCGTGAAGGCGATTGTGCAGAGGGTATCCGGGAAGGTAAACCCCGTTTTCACCCGTGCTGCGGATCATTTCGCACAGCTCTTTTTCAAAGACCCAGAGGTTTACTTCCAAACCTTTGACGGCAAGAAGATGCGCGAGGGTGGTCCCCCAGTTCCCAGCCCCTATTACGCCGACCGATTTGATATCAAGCAATTCTTCCCATCCTCTCTTCCTCGTATGGCAGGCCTTTGTATAGTACTGGGAAAAAAATGGCATATCGTGCGGATGCCACTCAGCGATGTACCTAGCGGAGCGCTGAGGGCGCCCGCTACGCAGAGTCGGCCAATCGCGTCGGGCTTACAGCGGGAAGCCTTCTTCCCCGTTATCTTCTACTATTATATCTTCGGATGGATCTTCCCTTGGATCTTCCGCCTCGTCGAGCACGGTCAGGTCTACAACTTTTTCACCTTCGGGAAGCCCTATGAGTTTGACTCCCTGAGTCACCCTGCCGATTTTGCTTATCTGGGAAACGGCCATCCTTATGAGGCGGCCCCTGTCCGTGATCAGCATAATCCCGTTTTCTTCTCCGACCTGGCGGAAACCAACCACCTGTCCGTTGCGATCGGTCACCTTGATATTGAGCACTCCCTGACCGCTTCGGCCCTGGCAGCGGTAGCTTTCCTCGGGGGTTCGCTTCCCGAATCCCTTTTCGGTAACCACCAGCATGCACTTTTGCGGATCGATGACATCCATCCCGACCAGCTCGCTTCCCTTGACATTCATTCCGATAATACCGCGGCTGACACGCCCGAGCGGACGGAATTCGTCTTCCCTGACCCGGATGCACTTGCCCTGGCGGCTCATGAGGAAAAGATCGCGCTGGCCGTCCGTGATCACCACCGATATAAGCTCGTCATCATCATCCAGGTTGATTGCCCGGATGCCGTTTGAGCGCGGGTTTGCGTAAGCCGAAAGATCGGTTTTCTTGACGATGCCGTTCTTTGTGGCCATCACCGCGAAGTGGCCCGGTGAAAATTCACGCACCGGCAGGATCGTCTGTATCTTCTCGCCGGGCTGGAGGGGCAGGAGATTGACCACGGCCTTTCCCAGCGCCGAAGGCCCGACCTCGGGTATCTCATAGACTTTTAGCCAGAAAACCTGGCCCCGGTTGGTGAACAGAAGCACGTAATCGTGGGTGAGCGCCGTAAAAAGACACGTCACGACGTCTGCTTCACGCGTGCTCATTCCGGTCCGGCCCTTGCCCCCACGATTCTGATTGCGGTAGATTGAAAGCGGGGTCCTCTTTATGTAGCCGGCCCTGGAGATGGTCACGACCATTTCCTCGATCGGAATGAGGTCTTCGATGCAGATCGCGCCGGCGTCCTGAATGATCTCGGTCTTGCGCGCATCGGCGAACTCATCCCTCAGCGCCTGCAGCTCCTCCCGGACGACCTGGTCCACGCCGGCCGCGGAGGCGAGTATCCCCTTCAGGCGTTCGATCTCCTTCAAAATATCCTGGTAGTCCTGGATGATCTTTTCACGCTCCAGTCCCGTCAGGCGCTGGAGTCTCATATTCAGGATTTCCTGCGCCTGGATGTCGCTGAAGCCGAACTGCTCGACGAGGCCCCGCCTGGCCTCCGCTGGAGTGGGCGCCGAACGGATGAGTTTAATCACGGCATCCAGATTATCCAGCGCCTTCTTCAATCCTTCCAGGATATGAGCGCGTTTTTCGGCCTGCCTCAGTTCGAACTGCGTGCGTTTTACGACCGTCTCACGTCGAAAATTGATGAAGTGCTGCAGAATTGCCTTGAGATTCAATACCTCCGGCCTGTTGTTCACCACGGCCAGCATTATGATGCCGAAAGAGGTCTCGAGCGCCGTGTTCTTGTAGAGCAGGTTTTCAACCACTTTGGGCTCTTCGCCCTGACGCAGAGTAAGGACCACCCGCATCCCATGGCGGTCGGACTCGTCCCTGATGTCCTGGATTCCCTCGATTCTCTTCACTTTTACCAGTTCGGCGATGCGTTCGAGCAGCTTCGCCTTATTTACCTGGAAGGGAAGCTCCGAGACGATCAGGTGCTGCTTTCTACCCGATTCCTCGACTTCGACCCTGCCTCGCATCTTGATCGTGCCCTTGCCGGTCTCGTAGGCCTCCACGACCCCGTCGCAGCCGCAGAGAAACCCGGCGGTCGGAAAATCCGGGCCGGGGATGTAGCGCATGAGGCTTCTTATCGATATCGTCGGGTCTTCGAGGAGCGCCAGAAGACCGCCGCACAGCTCGCGCAGATTGTGCGGCGGTATGTTTGTCGCCATTCCGACCGCTATGCCCGATGAGCCGTTCAAAAGCAGGTTCGGCACGCGGGTAGGCAGGACCGCGGGCTCGAGGATCGTGTTGTCGTAGTTGGGCAAAAACGGGACCGTTTCCTTTTCTATGTCACGCATGAACTCCATGCCCAGCTTCGACATCCGGATTTCGGTATAACGCATTGCCGCCGGAGGATCGCCGTCCACGGAGCCGAAATTGCCCTGACCGTCTATCAGTGGGTGGCGCATGGAAAAATCCTGCGCCATGCGGACCGTTGCATCGTAGATTGCCGCGTCCCCATGCGGGTGATATTTACCCATGACATCGCCGACGATACGCGCCGATTTCTTGTAGGCCTTGTTATAGTCGTTACCGACTTCATGCATCGAAAAGAGAATGCGCCGGTGGACAGGCTTGAGCCCGTCCCGCACATCGGGTATGGCTCGCCCGATTATGACGCTCATGGCATAGTCGAGATACGAAAGCTTTATCTCGTCGGCAATATTTATGGTTTTAAGGTCCATTATTTTCCCTGGTAAACACTCTAAAGCTTAGCGCCTGGCGAAGCTGGAGATTGTGGCAGGGGCAACATGCCCGCCGCGCTCTTCAGCCCGGTTCGTCACTAGATATCCAACTCACGAAAATCGAGCGCGTTGGTCTGGATGAATTCGCGCCTCGGTTCCACCGGGTCCCCCATCAGGGTTGTAAAAAGTTCGTCGGCCAGCACCTGGTCTTCCACCTTCACCTGGAGCAGTGTCCTCTTGTCCGGGTTCATGGTCGTATCCCAAAGTTGCTCGGGGTTCATTTCGCCAAGGCCTTTGTATCTCTGGATCGTGGTGCCCTTGCGAGCCTCGTCCATGAGGTGCTGGAAAAAGTCCTTCGGATTATCGAATCTCGCCTCGCCCTGGTTGTCCTTTACAATGTACGGGACGGCATGCAGAAGGTCCAGTTGCCGGTAGAGCGCAAGCAGCTTGCGGAACTCGGCGGAAGACATGAAATCGTAGCTGATCCGCTGCCTCTTGTGGCCGTTTGACGGTTCCATGACATCCAGATCGTAGCCCCGATGTTCCTCTTCGGCCTCGATGGAAACCACCTCGTATCCGGACTGTTCCAGTTTCGATTTGAGCGTGGAGACCCATTCCTCCGGCTCCGCATCGTCCAGCCCGTTTTCATCGAAGATGCGAATGGCAAGCTCTATCAGTTTCTGGGATATTCCTTTCTGATGAGACTGTCGTTCGAGCCATTCCTCAAAGCGGGAAAAGGTCCTGAGAAGTCCTATGAGCTGTTCCGGGAGGAGCGGTTCATCGCGGCCCGGCAAAAGAACCTGTTTTTTCTCCGATGCGCGCTTGAGAAGAAATGCGTTAAGCCCGTCTTCGTCCTTGAGATAGTGCTCGGATTTGCCCACCGCCAGCCGATAGAGTGGAGGCTGCGCTATATAAAGGCGGCCGTGCTCGATGAGCTCGGGCATCTGGCGGAAGAAAAACGTCAGCAGAAGCGTGCGGATGTGCGCCCCGTCGACGTCGGCATCCGTCATGATGATAATGAAGTGATAACGCAGCTTGTCGGGATTGAATTCGTCCTTGCCGATGCCTGTGCCAAGGGCGGAGATCATGTTGCGGATCTCCTGGTTTTCAAGCATCTTGTCGAAGCGCGATTTCTCGACGTTCAATATCTTGCCTCTCAACGGCAGTATGGCCTGAAAGGCCCTGTTCCGGCCCTGCTTCGCCGAACCACCGGCCGAATCGCCCTCGACTATGAAAATTTCGCTCTTTGCTGGATCGCGCTCCTGGCAATCGGCCAGTTTGCCCGGAAGCGAATGATCTCCGAGCACGCCCTTTCTTCGGGTAAGCTCTTTTGCGCGCCGCGCGGCCTCGCGCGCTCTTGCCGCCTCCATTACCTTGTCGAGAATGGCCCGTATGATTTTCGGGTTTTCCTCAAAATAGATGGAAAGCTTTTCGTAGACGAGATTTTCAACCAACCCCTTGACCTCGCTGTTTCCGAGCTTGGTCTTGGTCTGGCCTTCGAACTGCGGCTGAGGGATCTTGATGCTGACCACGGACGTCAAGCCTTCGCGCACGTCGTCGCCCGTCAGCCGCTCCAGGTCCGGCTGCTTCAGCACTTTGTTCTGGGTGGCATATTGCTTGATCGACCTCGTCAGGCCGGCCTTGAAGCCCGCAAGGTGGGTCCCCCCTTCCTTGGTGTTGATATTGTTGGCAAAGGTGAAAATCTTTTCATTATATGTGCCGTTATACTGGATGGCGACCCCGGCGGAGATCCCCTGCTTCTCTCCGGATATGGAAATGACTTCCGGAAAGATCGGTTCCTTGTTCTTGTTCAGGTATTCCACAAACGACACCAGGCCGCCCTCATAATAAAACAGCTTCTCCTTTGGAATGCGCTCGTCAAGGAGTTCGATTCGGACGCCGCTGTTGAGAAAAGCAAGCTCCCTCATACGTTCCGCAAGAATGTCGAAGCTGATCTCCGTATCTTCGAAAATGAGCGAGTCGGGCTTGAACGTTACGCGAGTCCCCCGCTTTTGTGTCTCGCCCTTTACGAGAACCCCCGTTTTCGGCACGCCGCGCTCGTAACGCTGATAGTAAACTTTGCCGTCGCGCCGGATTTCGACATCCAGGTACTCGCTCAGGGCGTTTACGACCGATACACCCACCCCATGGAGCCCGCCGGAGACTTTGTACGTCGAATCGTCGAATTTCCCGCCCGCATGGAGCATTGTCATTACGACCGTTACGGCCGGGATGCCTTCCTTTTCGTGCATGTCCACCGGAATACCGCGGCCGTTGTCATCCACCGTGACGGACCCGTCCAGGTGAATCTGCACTCCTATGTGATTGCAGTGGCCGGCGAGGGCTTCATCGATGCTGTTATCGACAACCTCGTAGACCAGGTGATGCAGACCTTCGGTAGACACATTTCCAACGTACATGGACGGGCGCACGCGAACCGCGCTCAGGCCTTCGAGGACCGTTATCTGCTGCGCGGTGTATTCTTCCTGAGGAAAATTGGGCGCCATCTCTGTATTCTGCATAAATGAAATCCCTCTGCTATGCCTTTGGGGCACAATTGCGGCGGCACGAATAAGCCATTGAAACTACTTATTAAAACAATCCACCATAACATTTTTGAGTGCATTTTTCAATGTAAATCGGGCAGGCATGGCCTTGGGCGGTCAAGGCGGGGTAACGATTTGGAGAGAACGGAGAAACTATTTTAATCACCTCGGAGGAAACCAAAATCAAATCCACCGCAGAGGCGCAGAGAGCGCAGAGAGGACCGGATCAAAAAGCAATGAAACGAGCGGGATTCCAAAAACCTGGAACCAGCCTTTTCCCTATAATCCTTTCTTAAAAAGCTCTGCTCCGTGTTCTCTGCGTCTCTGCGGTAGATTTTTTTCATTTCTCTATCCCCAGTTCTCTTGCCCGCTCCCTTATGCTTTCCACGACATCGGGGGCCATTTCGATATCGTCCGGCCACGGACGCCCATGGCCGTCTTCCGGGCCTTTTCTGGTTGCGTCTATCACCATTCGGCCGCCCTGTTTCAAAATGTCCCGTTTGGGGTCCACGTTGTTGAATAATTTCCAAAGCACGAGCGAATAGTCCATGAGGTCTATCCCGGAGTCGAGCAGGACCAGTACGGAAAAGGCTTTCAGCGCCCGCTTGCTCAGCAGCTTCTCGGACACGGCTCGGCCCGGAGTTCGGCCGTTTTTGACGAAATTGAAAAGCAGCAGCCGGTTGCGCGCATCGAACTCCGGGCAATGAAAACCTGCAAGCAGGGCGGAAGTATCCCTCATGCACTTTTCTATCATCCCGCCGCTCGGCACCGGCCCGGACGCAGCCTTACGCCTTTGCTTTTCATCCGGACGCCTGCTCGTCGCATCTATCCCTATTTTGGCCCCGAAAAGCGGGTCGGGAGCGCTGTGGTCAAGCACGTCGAGCACGCCTTCGGTAATAAGGATATCGCTTTCAATATCCACTTCGTTCAATATCGTCTCGAATACGCTGCGCGGGTCCCTGAGATCGACGGAGCCGTCCACAAGGACGACAGCCTTGGAAAAGCTCATCTGCCCCTGGCCCCAGACGGCGCTCATAATCCTGTGGGCGTGTCCCGGGTATTCCTTGTCTATCGACATGACCACGATGTTGTGGAACACCCCTTCCCACGGCATCCAAAAATCCCGCACCTCGGGATGAATTGCTCTCAGCAGAGGCAAAAATATCCGTTCGGTGGCTTTGGCCAGGTAGCAGTCTTCCATCGGGGGACGGCCGACGACGGTCGCGGCGTAAACGGGATTTCGGCGGTGGGTCAGCGCCGTGAGATGAAAAACCGGATAATCTCCAACCAGTGAATAATAGCCCGTGTGGTCGCCGAACGGTCCCTCCGGGCGAAGTTCTTCCGGGTCCACGTATCCTTCGAGTACAAATTCGGCCTCGGCCGGAACTTCCAGATCGACCGTGATGCAGCGGGCCATCCGAACGGACCTTCTCCGGATAAAACCGGCCAGGATCATCTCGTCTATACCCAGGGGAAGAGGGGCGGTCGCAGCGTAGGTAACGGCGGGATCGGTCCCGATCGCGACAGCGACCGGCATGCGTCTTCGGGCCTTGCGGTACTCCTGGAAATAATGCGAGCCGTCTTTGTGGATGTGCCAGTGCATGCCGGTCGTATTGCGGTCGAAAACCTGCAGGCGGTACATCCCCGCGTTTCTCCTGCCCGTCTCCAGGCTTTTCGTAATCACCACCGGAAGCGTAACGAACGAGCCGCCGTCCCGGGGCCAGCACTTGAGGACCGGCAGCATCGAAAGGTCGATATCGTCTCCCCTGTGTACGACTTCCTGACAGGGTGCCCTAGACGTCCTCCTCGGCAGCAGCCTTATGAGGTCGAGCCCCATTGGAAGCAGTTCTGCAAACTCCCTGAGCGATTTGGGCGGTTTCATCCGCACGAAGCGATCGAGCCTCCGGGCCAGGCTGTCCAGGGAGTCGGTGCCAAGGGCCATGCAGATCCGGCGTTCGCTCCCGAAAGCATTGGTCAGGACGGGAAAGCGCGATTCCCGAACGTTTTCGAACAACAGTGCTTTGCCTCCAGCGGGGGCCTTGGACATCAGGTCGGTAATTCGGGTGATTTCGAGGTTGCTGGAAACAGGAGCACTAATGCGGAGCAACTCGCCCGCCTGTTCCAACTCCGATATAAATTCGCCCAGGTTTTCGAAGGCGCTTTTCATATGAACCACGTTCCCGCCAGCACTCCGAGGAAGAGCAGAATGGATACCGCGCTGTTGACGTGAAAAAAAGCGACGTTCACTTTGTCCAGGCAATCAGGCCGGACAAGCTTGTGCTCGATAATGATCAGGGCGCATATGAGCAGAAGGAAGAACAGGTAAATCCTTCCCAGGTCGAAGGCGAAGAAGATCATAAGCAGGAAGACCAGGGTGAGAACATGAAGCCCGGCGGAGAAGAACAAGGCTTTTGCCGGGCCCCAGCAGGCCGGCATTGAAAACAGCTCCTGGCCCCGGTCGAATTCTATATCCTGGCAGGCATACAGGATGTCGAACCCCGCGATGTAAGTCATGAGCGCGCAGGAAAGCAGCAGTATCCTCCAGTCCAAATGACCGCTGATCGCGATCCAGGCCCCGGCGGGCGCCAATCCGATGCCGAATCCCAGGATCAAATGGCTGAGCAGGGTGAACCGCTTTGTAAACGAGTACAAGAACAGGACGACCAGTACCGGAGCGGACAGGATCAGGCACAGGCGTCCGAGAAAAGCGGCCGATATGATGAAGACCGCTGCGGAAATAGCGACGAAAAGAAGCGCCGAAGGCAGCCCCACCTGCCCCGTTACGTGGGGACGATTGGCCGTGCGCGGGTTTAACCGGTCATAGCGATAATCGGCAACCCGGTTGAACCCCATGGCCGCGGACCTGGCCGAAGCCATTGCCGCCATGATGAGCACAAACGTCGTGAAACTCACCGGGTAATATCTGTGTGCAAGCAATACGGCCGCCAGGGCGAACGGAAGGGCAAAAACCGTATGGGTGAACTTTATGAGCCTGCCATACATAAGGATCTTAGATGTCCACATCATCTTGGACCGAATCTTTCGTTTTCTCTAAGCTTTTGCCATGCCTGTTCGAACATGGGCGCTTCCCTGAGCCGCGAAGCGTGAATCGATAATTTCCCTTGCGTCCTCTGCGCCTCTGCGATGATTCAAGCCCATCGAAATTCACGAGCGCTTTTCAAGCAAATCACTATACTATTTTGAAAGAACTTTTTCAGCTTTTATCGATTTGAAACGGCGCCACGAGCAAGCTATTCGCACGCGAAGCCGCGAAGGCGCGAAGACGATGCTGCTACTGAAAATACAGGCCAAATACAATGAACAATGAAAAGTCAGCAGCGGACAGAAGCCCTCAATTGCTCAATGCCTCATTGCACTTTCCTGAAAATTCAGGCCGAATACAGGGAAACAGCGGCAAGAAGCAGGTAGCGAGGAGCAAGAAGCAAGAGCGAAAAGCCAAGATTTTTTTGCTTCATTCATAGCAGTGAGCGCTAAATAGAAAATTTGATGAACTCCTCAATTCAAAAATTCCCCAATACCCGTGGCATTCATCTCCATCCAGCACAGGATAGCATGAATATATTCGGCCCTGCCAAACGGCAATAGAAGCAGCAATACAAGCGGCAATAGAAACGGCAATAGAAGCGGCAAAAAGTAAGGTTACGGATTAGGCTTAAATGGGCAGTATCTTAAGCTATCATCTTCGCGGCTTTGCCAAGGAGGTCTCGGACCTCTTCGTCCGTTGTCTGTGTGAAATCTTCATACCAGGCCCCAATGGCCCGGAACGGCTCAGGCGTCGTTGCGCAAATTGCGAAATCCGCCTCTGATTGAAGTTCCCGGCAGGTGTCAGGCGGGCCGATCGGGACTGCGACAATAACAGCAGCCGGCTTATAGGATCCAAGGGCCGCAATGGCGGCTCGCATGGTTGTTCCCGTTGCAAGCCCATCATCGACAAGGATTACAGTCTTATCACGGATATCCGGCATGGGGCGGCTTCCGCGGTAGTCACGCTCGCGCCGCTCCAACTCACGCTGTTCCCGTTGCGCCACCGAATCGATCATGCTCTCAGGGATTCGATATAATTGCAGTACTTCGTCATTTAGTATCCGTACACCGCCCGATGCAATAGCCCCCATTGCAAGCTCCTCTTCACCGGGAACGCCCAGCTTGCGAACAAGAAAAACGTCCAGCGGCGCCTTAAGATCTCTTGCAACTTCGAAAGCAACCGGCACCCCTCCCCTGGGTAATGCCAGCACTATCAGGTCACTCAGTCCGGCATAACGCATGAGTTCGTTTGCAAGCACGCGTCCTGCCTGGACACGATCTCTGAACAGCTTCACGTCCTCACCCCTTTTCCGGTCCACTGACCGCACGCTTTCAGCCCTATCAGGTTGATGAAAAAAGCGGCTGTCGAAAAAGATCGGCAAATACCACACCATACGATCAAATTATAAACGATAAATTTGGGCTTTTAAGCTTTGATCTAAATTGAGTGATTCCATTGCGGTTCCTTCCGGGAGTTCGAGGGAATCACGAAGCGCGCGAAGGTGACAAGCAGATCACGAAGGATACACGAAGGGCACGAAGAAAAAAAAGATGGAATGCGAATGGTCTAAAGATTTTTTTCTAACAACTGACAACTGGAAACTGAAGTACATTGACAGGTGACGTCCCTGCAAAGTTAAATTTAGACCTGCAGGTACAAAGGCAATCGATTTTCATCCTTAATCGGATTTCCGGAAAGTTGCACCTGCGTAAGGGTATATCGTCGGTCGTTATATTGGTCCAAAGGAGAACGGATGGTTCAGCAAAGGCAACCCATGCCTGCCGATGTCGCGCGGGGCCGGACCATCATGGGACATCCGGCCGGCCTGTTCGTCCTGTTTTTTACCGAGATGTGGGAACGCTTCTCCTACTACGGCATGCGCTCGCTTCTCGTCCTCTATATGGTCGACCACCTGTTTCTTAACCCGGAAGTCGGGCAGAGGGTGCTCGGATTCGGGTTCGTTAAAGGCGGGCTTGAGGCGATCTTCGGACCTCTTGCGCTGCAGCCGCTCTCCTCCCAGATCTATGGGCTCTACACCGCGTTCGTCTACCTGGCCCCCTTTTTCGGAGGAATGCTCGCGGACAGGGTAATCGGCCGGCGCCGCGCAGTGATCCTCGGCGCCGTCTTGATGGCGGTCGGCCATTTCCTCATGGCCGTCGAGTCGCTCTTCTTTCCCGCGCTGCTGTTCCTGATACTCGGAAACGGCGCCTTCAAGCCGAACATCGTGACACAGGTCGGAAGCCTGTACCCCCCGGGTGATCCACGAAGGGACCGCGCTTTCACGATCTTCTACATGGGAATCAACCTCGGCGCGTTCTTCTCACCCCTTGTGTGCGGCACGCTGGGGCAGCGGCTCGGCTGGCATTACGGTTTCGGCGCGGCCGGCATCGGCATGGTGGCGGGTCTTTGCATATACCTCTTCGGCCAGCGCATCCTCGCCCCCGACCCCATCATCGGGACCGCGGAACGGCCACGAGAAAAGAAGCCGCTGACCCATGACGAGTGGAGGCGGGTCTGGGCCCTGGTGCTGCTCTGCGCCATCAACAGCATCTTCTGGGCAATCTACGAGCAGCAGGGCAACACCCTGCAACTCTGGGCCGACAGGAACACGAACTGGAATTTCTTTGGCCTGGACATTCCCTCGACCTGGTTCCAGGCATTCAATCCGTTCATGATCCTTTTCTTCGCCCCGCTCCTGAACATGTTCTGGTCCCGGCAGTCCCGGCTGGGCAAGGAGCCGTCGAGCATCGCAAAGATGGCCCTCGGTTGCTTCATGGCGGGAGCTTCCTACCTTGTGATGGTGCTCGCGGCCCACGGGACGGAGCCTCAGGCCCGGGGCAGCATAGCATGGCTCGTCGGGACGGTTTTCATCCTTACCATGGGAGAGCTATATCTCTCGCCGATAGGCCTTTCGCTCGTAACAAAGGTGGCGCCTGCGCGAATCGCTTCGATGATGATGGGCGTCTGGTTCATGTCGAGCTTTTTCGGCAACTATCTTTCCGGGTTCCTCGGCGCCTTTTGGGAGCGGCTGCCCAAAGCGGTCTTCTTCCTGATGCTCACTGGACTGGGCCTGGGTGCGGGGTTGGCAATTTGGCTGCTCGGGAGGCCGCTGGAGCGGGCAGTCGCAGAGCACGAAAAGACGCCGCCTCAGAGCCGAAATTAAGGCAAGATTCCTCCCTTTATGAAAAGAGGAATACACTCTTCAAGCGACAGCCCGTTTTTCCTCATTTTGGATGATGATCTTGGGATTTGGGTTAACCGGTGGGACTGGCATCCCCTGCCCTTTAAGAAGAGCAGTATGTCCCCTCATTCCCCATTTCGCCTTATATATACAATCCTCCACGGAATGCCCGATACCCGAGAATCCTTCCAGTTCCGGCGAGTAAAAACCGAAGCAGTCAGGCTCTTCAGTGGCTTCGATAATAAGTGAGTAGGGTAAGCCGATCATTTTGGGCTGGAACCCGTTGGCTCTTCTGCTCCAACCATGAGGAAATGGAATCCATCAGGCCCAAAGCGCCTGGATAACGTTCCAATTATCTTTCTGCATTTAGCTGGGGTGTCATTTGGACCTGACACGAAAAACGGCATGCCGTCCTTTCCGAACGTGAAATCGGTTGGACAGATAGCGGCATCGATGTCACCGAAGATCTTTCTGGCCGATCTGTAATCCGGATGCGGATCGAAGCCGATCTGCTTTGCATAGCCCTTGGCATTCTCAACCAATTTCCTGGCGCACGAGGGGTCTACGCTTCCAAGTTCCTCTTCCCCGCCGAGTCTCCCCACTTGGCGCAGGTATTCGGTCTCAGTCATTACTTGAAAGAACGCGTTTTTGACTCCAAGGCAGAACACATCGACCAGAAAAAAGCTTGCCCCTATGTCGCCGCTCGGCAATTTGCGACTGACTATTACGTTGCCGATACCAATTTCAAAAAGCCCCGCCGGCATGAGACACTCGTGAATCGGTGAACTCTCAATAACGGCAAGCTGCTTTGCAGACGACCACATACCGCCTACGTGTGTAGTCTTCCTGGCAGCGTGAACCGCTTTGCGCCTGGCAGCCTTTTTTTCGAGCTGTTTCTGCTTCTTTCTGGGATCAATCGCCATTGTTCATATCCTAATTCCGAGGACGCGCAGTCCGACAGGCACATCCGGACTCTGATTCTTCCGGTCCAGTTCCACTTGCAAGGAAGCATGGCCGGCTCCGGGCGGTATTTGACTTTATACCACATTTATCATTGTTTCGTTTTTTTAAGACTGCGGATTCAAAATGAAATCAGAAACTGCGAGTGACACAAGGATGGCCATGGGCTGCTTCTCGGGGGCAGATCCTATCCAAGTTCGAAAATCAGCCGGAACTACTTATTAAGGTGGGCGTATGGTTTCTATCGAATTTTTTCGGGAACTGCTTTTCCGGGTCTCTGGGCACATTTCGGGAGCGGATGCCAAGGCAAGTTTTTTTTCTGATGATGATGGGCCCGGGAATTGGCGGCGCGTTAGCGATTTAGCTGCTGGGTCGGCCGTTGGAGCGGGTCGTAGAATGACAGCGCGGATTTGAATTAGCTGAATTGATGCCGCGCGATTTGTGCTTTTTTCTTTCTCATCCGGCCCAGGTCCATCCGCTGCCCTATGACGTGCCGAACAATTCGAGCACGACCCTGTGGGGAGTTGGAAAAAAACCTGTTAGGGAGTTGCGGGCATCTGTTGTCTTTGCAGGTGGGCTGCACGGAACGGGTTGTATAAAGGATCACCTATGAGAACCATTCGCCAGGATAAAAATGGACTGGACAATGCAAAACATTCGGCAAGAGTCGCCTTGCCCTCCATGAGGAGCCCAAAGAAAACTTCCGGAACAGGAAAAGCCTCCACATAAGGTTCACCTACCGGACCGACAGTAGCCGCTATTCCTTTTTCCAGCATCATTTTACACCAGACTGTGCTGCCTGGCTGCCTGAGAGTCTCGCATTCCTGGCTGGCTATATGATAACCGATGGAGCCGGGCGCCCATTTGAAGGCATCGATATATTTGCCAAGGCTGTACCATCCGCAGTAGAGCGCGGCGGCGTCGCATTCGCCCGGCTGGAATAAACTCTCTTTTTCATCCAGGACGGTTTCCATCAGTTGGCTTGCTCTGGCGGCTGCCTTGTGCAGAGATGCATCGTAGTAGGCATACCCCGTTAAATCGCTTTTCCCTGGATCGGGCCACCTGGCATCGAAATAAGCCTTCCCCTTCAAACCATTCTTTTCCGCCAGCAGACTATCGTCTATCACTCTCTTTACTATTTGAACCGTAGGCCCGTCGAGTCTTGAGATAAGCAGGGCGCTTTCAGGCATGTTCTTAATGTTCTTACCATGAAAGCCAATAAAGAAGGGACTTGGAACCCAGCCGGACAGAGGGTAATCGGTTTCGCGAACCAGTGCCAGTTCTGAATCCACAGCCGCCATTTGATCTGCCTTCGATAAGGCTGAAATCGTCTTCCGGGTTTCATTATATTGTGATCTCAAATAATTGAGGAACTTCCCGAGCTTATTTCCATCTTCTTTCAACTGAGACTCCAGTTTGTGTTCAAGGTCCTTCAACGTTTCAAGTTCCTTTACTTCTTCATCGCGCAGTTGAGGTTCGCGAACAGTAAGTGGAACACCTCGAATAGTAAGCAGGCAGCTAATATACAGACCTTTTGCATCCAGCTCTCGCAGGTACGCGCGGATGGGAAACGCTATTTCTTTGTCGTACTCCTCACGGCTGCAACGTTCATCTTTGGAAGTGCTGACCACAATCAGGTTCTGCTCGGGGATTCCTCTTTTTTCCATATAATAGTGTGCAAGCTCGCTGCTTTGCGGGAAATTCCGGTTGGCTATCACCAGAATCTCACTTGGGACCAACGCAAGGCAGGTTTTAGGCAGGATCATTAGAAAAACAGCCAGCAGGATCAAGAAAGCTTTGGGGAAAAATATGCGAAGGATTCTAAATTCCATGATAAACATTCCGCCTTGGCGTCCTTTAGCACGGAGTTCAAACTGTGTTGATAGTATCGATCAACTGTCGGAGCCGACCGTGTTCCCTGCGGTTGAAGTCGATGACCAATCGAGGTAAATCACTGATAACCGGTTCATCCGCTTCTTCCGGCAACGCTTCGGAAGCAAAGATATCCCCACCGTTCAGCAAGATGTCAGAGTATTGCTCTTTCAACTCCGTGATCTTTTCTCCATCGATGGGTGAATTGATGCGAATAACAAGCCGATCGCCGACGAATCGCAAGCTGTGGTATCTTCTGTAGAAGTTGTCGACGATTTCGACCGCATCGTCCACGGACTGCACAATATCGAAGAGGCTGAAGTCGTTCTTGCCGATATAGCCTCGGGCCGCCAGTTCCCGCTCGACATAATGCTTCCAGTGAGACCAGTAGGTACCACCCGGTTCGTCAAAAAGAACCAGAGGGATAGGGTAGCGCTTTCCCGTTTGCACCAGGGTAAGCACTTCCATCGCTTCGTCCTGGGTCCCGAATCCTCCTGGAAAGAGCACAACGGCGTCAGCTTCTTTGATGAAGGCGACCTTTCTGTTGAAGAAGTACTTGTAGGTTATACTGCGGGGACTACCCTCCAGAATGTGGTTGGGCTGATTCTCAAAAGGAAGGCGGATGTTCACCCCGAAGGAATGCTCCGACCCTGCCCCTTCATTTGCCGCCTGCATAATTCCCGGGCCGCCGCCGGTAATCACCATATATCCTGCCCCTGACAGCTTTTCGCCCAGTTCGCGAGCCAGCCGGTAAATGGCGTTTTCGGATTTGATGCGGGCAGAACCGAATATCGTCACCTTCTTCACGGCTCGATAAGGACCGAAGACCTTGGCCGTGAACCGCATCTCCTTGAGCGCTGAAGTCATGAGCTTGATATCTGCTTGTTGGGGGTCCTCCTGCCCTGCCTTGAGGGCTGTCAGGATCATTTCACGCACGTATTCGGGATAATGAACACCCTTTGCAAGCCCTATCAACTGGTCGATGATTTCGTCCACCCCACCGTTCTGCCGGGAGAAAGTAAGCTTGAGGGGATGGGAGTGTTCCGCTGGGTATCTTCTCATAAGCAATCGGATAACTTCTTGGATTTCTAGCGATAAATGAACCGCTGAAGAATTAATTGATATAAATCTATTTGCCTGATAATGTCTTGCTTATGTGTCATTATAATTCCTGTCTTGTTACATCTTTGCATCTTGCCGAGTTTCGAAGTCATTTCAACCGGATTGCCTCAGCACATAAGATTCCTGGACATTGAGCTTTTCGCCGGAGCGATTCTAATCACGCCATCGCGAGCTCATGACCGGGACTTCATGGTTCCCAAGAAACGTTATGCCGGCAAAGTACCCTGATTCTAATTTTTCAAAATCTCTTCAAACTTCTCGATTCTTCCGATGCCCCCCTGAGTGAAGTTCAGTTTTATGTAGCCCGTGAACTGGCTTTCTATAAGGCCTTTTATTAGCGACCAGATCCTTGACAGTTTATCGGTCTTTTTCTTCTCTACCTCTTTATGCTCAAGCCGGGACACCATTGCCAAACCTTCACGAATGCGCACGCCGATTTGATATGACCCATGAACAGACAGGGCAAAGATTACCAACGGATTGTTGCGATCTAATGACCTGCAAATTAAGATTGCCCGACAAAGGGAGGTCGAGCCATGGTCATTCGAAACATGCCGGGAAAGACGAAGCGTCCGGCATGTGGAAGCCGGAATGTTCCCTCGGAAACGATCCCGATACCATCCTGCTTTTTGGAACCTTCTCCTTGTTGCTGCAAGACCAACAAGGCCGGGAGCCGGCAAGAACCTAGCGCCGGGGATAGTGACGGCGCGCACGTCAGCGAACTTCGCTAATTCTTAGGGAAATTGTCACACTCCGGCCATGAACTTCTGCTGAAAATGGAGTAAACGCAGTTACGTAAGTATGAGGTCCCATGCGGGAACTTTGCTGCCCCCCTCAAAGGGAACCGGAAAGCCCGGATGTGAATGATGCATTAGGCCACGGATTGCCCAATGCTTCGCTCGTGTCCGGGCTTTTTTCGTGAGATAGGGACGGAAAGCCATGGGTCTCGCCATTTCCAATCTCCTGCATTTCGAGATAGCCGGGATGAAATACTGCTGAGGTGGGAAGCGCCCGGCTTTTTTTGAGCCTGCAGCAACGCGGACAAAGGCCATTTCTTAGTGCGCCGGCCTTGGTGAAAGTGACGGGGTGAATATATCCAGTGGATCTCAGTCGAAAACTTCGGAATATCTTAAAATTAAGCCTGATTGTCTTCCTCTTGTGGAGTGTGTCCCCTCTTAGCGCCGGCACAACGGCCTCCTATTACCCGCAAACCATGGGGAAGCTCGGGCCCGGGGTGGCTGAGGGATTGGCCGAGGGCTTCCCGCGCCGCTTGATCGTCCGGCTCGATGACACTGCTATTCGGGCGGAGGCCACCCGACGGCGGATGGAACAACACCGGCTTTTCGAGGGACGGCAAATTATCGAATGGAAAAGAGATCGTTACCGCGATACCAAAGACCGGGCATTCTCCTCGGTATTGCCGGGTAACCTGCAGGTTGTGCGGGATTATGATTATCTGCCGATGGCATTGGTGGAGTTCCCGGACGAGGAATCCCTAACCAATTTTCTTGTGCTGGAGGAGGTGGCAGCGGTTTATGAAAACACGTCCGTCTACCCGACCGTAGCCTCGGACCTTTCTCTCATTCAACAACCCCAGCTTTATTCGTTGGGGTACGGAGGAAAAGGCGCAGTTGTGGCAATCCTGGATACGGGGGTAAATTACAGTAATTCGGCCTTTGGCTCATGCACGGCTCCCGGGACCCCTTCGGGATGCAAAGTGGTCGCCGCGTTGGATGCAAATCAATCCAACCCCAGCGGTACTCCACTGGACACAAACGGCCACGGCACCAATGTAGCCGGTATCGTTCTCGAAGTCGCGCCGGATGCGAAAGTCGCCGACGTTAAAATCTTTGATGCAAATGGCAACGCCACGTATTCTGACGTCATAAATGGCATTGACTGGGCCATTGCAAATCAATCGGCATACAACATAGTTGCGTTAAACATGAGTCTTGGAGACGGAGGAGATTACACGACCCCCTGCTCTGATTCAAATGCTAATCCATTCGTTACCCCCATTGACAGCGCCAGATCAGCGGGTATTTTACCTGTCGCGGCGTCGGGAAATAATGGGTACACGAACGGGATAAGCAACCCCGCATGCACCCCCGGGGTGGTATCGGTCGGGGCAGTTTACGATTCCAATTTGGGTGGCGTCTCTTGGGGCTTCTGCACGGATAGCACTACTGCCGCCGACAAGGTTGCCTGCTTTTCCAACAGCTCCTCATTTCTCACCTTGCTTGCTCCAGGGGTAAACATCACTGCCGCAGGCGAAACCTACAGCGGGACCTCCCAAGCCACTCCTCATGTCGCCGGGGCCATAGCCGTTTTTCGGGCTGGATTCCCAATTGAGACACTTGATGCGACGGTCGCGCGTCTCACCGTGTCGGGGGTCCCCATTACGGACACACGAAACGATATCGTCACACCCCGCCTGGATGTCCTGGGTGCTCTGGTTCCTGCAAATGATTTATTCGGAAATGCAACCGTCCTGACCGGTGGTTCCGGAAGTATAGACGGGACAAACGCTTACGCCACCAAGGAAAGCGGAGAACCAAATCACGCCGGCAATTCCGGTGGCCACTCGGTTTGGTTCACCTGGACCGCCCCAAGTTCCGGCTGGTTTTCTTTTGACACTCATGGAAGCACATTTGATACGCTCCTGGCAGTTTATGTCGGAACAGCGGTGAATCAACTTTCCGTCATTGCCTATAACGACAATGACGGCAGTCCGGGCAACACGAGCGGGCTGACATTTTATGCGCAGGCAGGCACAATCTATAAGATTGCCGTCGACGGCTACAATGGCGCGTTCGGCAACTATGCTCTAAACTGGGGCGCATCTCCGTTCGGGGTTCCTGCCCTCAGCCAATGGGGATCGGGCCTCCTGTGCATCCTGCTGGCCTGCATCGCATGGTCCGGCTTCCGACCGCGCAAAGACGCTATCCGTGGCAGGCAGCAGCCTGTCGATAGACTCTAGTGCCCTTTGGACAACCACTTCATGCTGCTTTGTATCGACAAATACAGCATATGGCTGAACGCAAACGAACGAAAAGGAAAAAAGAGCGCACCCGTATCCTGGACTCGGCCGAGAGGCCGGTGGAAGCATCAAGACCTCCCACCCACGGGGAAAAAGTCCGCTCCAGACGCATTGGCTTTGCGATTGCTTTTGCCCTTTCCTGCATCGTTCTATATGCCATAATTCAGGTGCTGCCGCCATCGTTTACAAAGCCTATCAACGAGAACACAGCCTGGACCTTGGGCCTGGTACTGAACACCATTGGCATTCCCGTCTCCACAGCTAACAACACCGTCTCCGAAGGGGAGCTCGCGTTCAGGATCATACCCGATTGTACCGCGATCTTCACGGCAGGGCTCTTCCTCAGCTTCGTAATTTTTTATCCTGCCACACTTCGAGATATGACAACGGGTCTGCTCATCGGAATCCCCACATTGTATCTTGCGAACCTGGCCAGGCTGGCAGCAACATTCATGATCACCCGGTACGATCGAAGGCTTTTTGACGTAGTTCACGTTTATCTGGGACAGGTGTTTACCATATTCGTGCTCATCCTCGTCTGCGTGACATGGTTGCGATGGCTCCGCCGGGAAGAATCCAAACAGAGTATTGCACTGAAAGCGGCAGGCTTCATCGTCCGTTTTGCCGTGATCTCGGGCGGGTTGTTTCTTCTCTGGACACAGATCCACAACTCGTATATCTGGTTACTTGACCGGTTCATGATCTTCGGGTTTTCCTTGTTCGGTCATAGCGTTGCTCTCGCGCGGCACACGGTCTTTTACTATGAAACCTTCAGCGTTGTAGGCTTTACCTCGCTCGTCCTCGCTGCGCAGTCTACACCGTGGCTTACCAAAATCCGAGGACTCGCCGCAGGATTCGGATTCTTCTTTTTCATCCACCTGTTCCACAGAATCGACAATGCCTTGATGGCTCATTACAACTTCACAGCCATATTACCGGTGGACCTGACGTTGTTGGTTGTTGGGCAATACCTGCTCCCTGTTCTGCTTTTGATTTTTCTGCTCCACTATCAAAAGAAAATGAAATATGGTTTATGATCTGCATGGAAAGAATCGATAAGGAATAAGATTAATCCTAAATCGAGCGATTCATGACAAAAAAGAAAACCATTGCGGCAAAGATCGACCGCCATGCCGGGCGCGTGATCATCAAAGTCCCCGAAGCCGTCTGGAAACACCTTCGTTTTGAAAAACTCCGGAAAAGGAGTGCTCAGCCTCCCATATTTGTAGGTTCTTCACGGAAATGAGTACCCGGGGATGGGTTTTTGCCCCGAAGGGGCTGCCTATAACAGCCCAGGGTAAGCGGAGCGCCACCCTGGGGTTGTAATGCCGACAAGAACCAGTCCTTACCCTGT
>Ga0326728_10001855_pt1 | contig 72700 bp, 74 predicted proteins | sample MB3enrmetagenome_FD_207602 | JGI IMG/M metagenome (GOLD analysis project Ga0326728, IMG submission 207602) | Lab enriched peat soil microbial communities from McLean, Ithaca, NY, United States - MB31MN | ecosystem: Environmental > Terrestrial > Soil > Wetlands > Peat | place: USA: New York...
TCAATCCGTAATATCTTCTTCATCGTTGGCTCCTTTCTTGGTGGATTTTCTTTCTCTCGAGGATTAAGAATCTACCACCATTTTAGGAGCCACTTTTTAAATTTCAACTAAGAATAGCATACCCTCGCTCAATTTTATACTTTCCTGATATAATGTTTCGCAAATAATCCGCTCGGACGTAAGCACAGCACTATAACGATTACCACAAAGGCAACAATGGGCTTCCAGGCTGGCCACACAAATCCAAACAAATTCTCGATTACTCCCAGCATCAGCCCTCCTATAAAAACACCGGGAATACTCATCAGGCCTCCTAATACGGCGGCAGCAAATGTTTTCAGAAATGGTTCCATCATACATGCAGGATCCAGAGTGCTTCTGGTGATGAAAAACATGGCGGCAAGCGCACCAATGACTGAGCTAAACGCCCAAGCAGCTGAAAACACTCTTTCCACGTTCGCTCCCATCAGTTTCGTGGCAAATTTGTTTTGTTGCGTGGCCCGCATGGCAATGCCAAATTTGGTATATTTGAAAAATAAGTACAAGAAACCCATTGAAACGATGGAAGTTGTTATAATTGCAATAGCCCAATCGGTTATTACTATACCTTGAAAGTCATGGATCTTTTCGTACGACCAGGGTATATTGAGCTGTTTTTGTTCATAAGACCATTTCCAGCTGGCCAACCCCAATATCAACATGTCGGCCCCCAGTGTCAGCACGATCGTATCAAGCAGATGCGCATTCTTTACAGGTTTTAAAAATAGAAATTCGATTAAGATCCCCATGAAGAAGGACAAAGCGAGTGTGATCAATAAAGCCTGAAAAAAAGGGACATTATAATTTACCAAGAGATGATAAATAATAAAGCTCGAAAACATGCCCATTTCTCCTTGGGCGAAATTCACCACCTCTGATGTTTTATATATGATGACTACAGCTATACCTAGTAATCCGTAGCAAGCGCCTGTAGCCAGACCTTCAAGAATTAATTGGGCTATTATCATACTTTTTTCTCCCTAAGGCTGTGCCCTCTCTTTCCTTATTTATCAGCAATACTAAATTATTTTGCTTCCCATAAAAAACACCATACATTTATCGATCATAGCTTCCCTTACACGCCGATGTCCTTGTGATTTTTTCTCCGTAAGACGCCTTGCCCCCTTGCGTCTGTCCAGTCTTTATTTAAAGGGCCAGCTAAGGCAATATTTCTTAAAACGTAACCAAATACCGTTTATTCCCTTCGGCTCGAATATAATGATCAACGCGATGATGATACCAAGAATCATGCTATTGAAATTCTCCAGACCTATAACCGTGAACCACTTTTGGGAGATGGCCACAAGCCAATCTCCGAGCACGGGGAGCTCTCTTACATTTTTCAATAATGAATACTGTAGAAATGTGATTAAGGCAGCACCGACAATCGATCCTACTATTGACCCCAGGCCTCCGACGATAATCATCACCAAAAAAATAATGGAGAGCAGGACATTGAATTGGAAGGGTTCAACAAAGCTCAATACGAAGCTAAATAGCCCACCACCGACCCCCGCATAAAACGCGCTAATGGCAAAGGACAAAGTTTTATAAATTAAAAGATCGACCCCGTTTACTTCCGCAGCAATATCATCATCCCTGATGGCTACGAATGCCCTGCCAATGCGGGTCTTGATGATATTCCTTGCGGCTACTACCAAAATAATCGTTATGATCAAGATCAAATAGAACTTCTGCACATCGGTAGTCAGGATCCAACTGAGGCCAAGCTGCGTGACACCTACATCCAGGGGCGGTGCCTGTAAGCCTAAACGACCTCCAAACAGATTGGCCTGCCCAATAATGTGCATAATGGTCATGCCGAAACCAAGTGTTACTATCGCGAGGTAAGGACCTTTTACCCTTAGTGATGGCAAACCCAAAAGAAAGCCAAAGAACGCCGAAATAAACCCGGACAAGACAAGCGCCAAGATAAAGGGCATGTGTAACAAGGTCATCATAAGTATCATAGCGTATGCCCCCACCGCGAAGAACCCTGCGTGGCCTATTGAGATTTGACCCGTATAGCCTACCAATATATTTAACCCCACAGCCACAATAACGTATACCATTATAAGATTGAGTATGAAAAGACTGTACCCCGTAAAGTAAATAGGTATGGTGAACAGCAACAGAATAAATACCGCAGCTACAACCATCACCCATTTTTTTTTGAAGTACTGGATATCCTCGTAATACTCTCGCTTCATTTGCATGATGCGTTTCCTCTCTCTGAGATCATACTTGTCCAAATTAGGTTTTGAAAAAGAATAGGCCCTCATATAATATTGTGATGGAAAGATGTCTTCCCGGAAATCCCATCACAACTAAAGGAGGGCCTACGATGAATAAATTCTGTAGCAAATTCAGCCAACTCTTACAACTGTTTTCTAGGGTGGAGTTTCAACAAGTTGTGAAAGAAACCCAAGCCTAGGCCGAGCCCATTCGCTCCGAGAAATCACGGGTGATTTGAGAAGCTGTGAGGGTAAATTGAAGCATCTTGGGATAACCACTCCCAGTCGTTCCACCCTGGCCTATGTAATGAACATCGCCCCTGGCTACTCTACCAAAAGCTCTTTGTGCAACTGTTGGATCGATGCCAACACCAAGTTCAAGGGAAGAGAAAGTTCCGATGGCCTATCCTCTGAGACGGATCAAAGCTTATGGCCCGGGACCGACAAAATCCTGGTCTTTTTAACCAATCAGTTAGAGTTTGGAACAACCACCATCTCGGCTATCTACAAAGACTGTTGGCAGATGGAGATCTTCTTTAAAGCCTTCAGGCAGAACCTCAAGATCAGGACCTTTGTGGGAACCAGTGTCAATGCTGTAAAGATTCGAATTTCGACAGCATTGATTGCTATGCTGATCCTTCAGTTCCTTCAACTTCGATCTCAATTCCACTGGTTGCTTTTGAATTTAGTCGTTCTGCTTCGGATGAATCTCTTTACCCATCGGGATCTTTGGGCTTGGTTAAATAAACCGTTTCATGTGTTACCTATTCCATATGAATTTGAGCAGTTGAAACTCCAATTTGCCTAATTCGGACAGCATTTTTATGAGGAACCTGATCTATAAAAGTTTAAAATCTTTTCCAAAAAGCCAATAAAACCAATAGGGGGTAGTAAGATTTCTACTTAATTTGAGCAGCACTGCTCTGAGATGAAATCTTGTGAGCCTGCTTAAACAGACACCGCCTGTCCCCCGCCCAGTAATATTGTAGATCCGGTCATGTATGATGCATCATCCGAACACATCCACATAACAGCCGCAGCGACTTCTTCCGGTTTTCCAAACTTCCTCATAGGAATCATGGATAGCATAATCTTTTCCAAACCCGGAGTTGTACTTAGTCTTTTATCGTGCATTGGCGTCTTGATGATTCCCGGGCAAAGCGCATTGATGCGGATGTTGTCTGCGATGTATTCCAAAGCTGCACCCTTGGTGAGGCCGACAACACCATGCTTGCTTGCGCTGTAGATGGTCAGCCGGGGTGCGCCGCCCAGGCCTGAAGATGAGGAATTGTTGATAATAACGCCGCCACCCTGCTTGAGCATCTGCATGATCTCGTATTTCATGCATAGCCAGACACCCTTTAGGTTGATGTCCATGATCGCATTCCACATCTCCATGGTTTCCTTAGCTAGTCTCGCTCCTTGGCCCTCAACACCTGCATTGTTGAATGCAAAATCCACGCGCCCGTATTCCGATACAGCCATTTCCACAAGATTCTTGACTTGATCCTCCTGGGAGACGTCCGTCCTGACAAAAAAAGCCTCACCGCGTATAGCTTTAATTTCTCTGACGGCATCTTTTCCTTTCTCTTCACCTCGACTCGCTATGACGACCTTCGCACCTTCCAAAGCAAAGGCCTTCGCGGTGGCCTTTCCTATTCCAGAACTCCCTCCAGTGATCAATATGACTTTTCCCTGCATCTTTCCCATAACAGCACTCCTCATATCGCGAACTGCCGAGGCATCCACTCGGGATGGTCTGTGGTGTCGTCCGCAGTAAGCAAAAAAGTATCCCACAGCAGAAAGACTATGGGATACTTCACGGTTTCATTTGGTGGCTGTGCTTATTCCCATCCACCGACACCCGGTGTTTCCATCAATGCCCAGGAGATCTTCCGGCCAGCCTCATTACTTCCCATAAGACTATACGCCGTCCGAGGGCACCTGTATTTCTTGTACAAGGCTCGGATGCTATCTGTAAAGCTTTTCTCGTCATCACCTGCGACCGTGACCACTTCTTGTGTTATGTCCTCAATGTGGCCTTTCATAGTATCCTCCATCAGCATGCCGTTCTTCATTTCACGTTTTTCGATTTTCTCGTAAGATATGTCCATGCTATATTGCTTTCCAATTTTTTCCAAATCTCCTACCTTGATTGCCTCAAGGGGGTCTCCGGGATAGTACCGTAGTTTCACCAAAAATTTTGCCATAGCTCCACCTCCTTATTTAGCTAGATATTCTCTGTATTTCTGCGTTTTACTCTTCCTCTCATCTTTCGTCCGCAAGAAATAGTCTTTCGAGGGGGCGATATGATAAGTATAATGGTTATAGGAAACATCGAGTCTGAAGCGTGCTTCTTCCCAAGCCTTCTCTTCGAACTTAACATCGATCTTTCCATCGACCAGACTCAGCTTCCCACGAACCCCGCACGTCGGACATTCAATCGTCTCCATATCGCTCATCACTCGCAGTAGTTTGTCATGGCAGGCGGGGCAGATGCCCTTTTCACCCCGGTAGCTGAAATCCTTTGTCCGCACGGCCTCGACAATTTCCCTTCCCATACGGTCAGCTAGGTCCATCCCTTCCTGGTTCAGGACCACTTCCGATATGCCCTGTGTGCAGATAGCGGCCTGATTGATCTTGGTCAGACACATCACGTTAAAAAGAATGTTCGCCTGGGTAAAGACGTAGGGAATCCACCCACGCGTGGCATACGGAACGATGACAGATGCCGGCTTCTGAGGTTTGCCAATTTTGTTGTGCCCTATAATCCAGCAGCGGTCGATCAACTGTTTAACGACGGCCGTCAATTCGAGAAAATAGCAGGGTGCCCCCAAAATAACACCATCCGCTGCATCCACCTTCTCAAAGATCTCGTGAGTATTGTCCTTCTGCTGGCAGACGTTCTCCCTGAAAAGGCAAAGACCGCAGCCCAGACAAGGTCCGATGTTATAGTCGGAGAGTTTCAGAATCTCCACCTCTGCCCCCTCAGCCTCCGCCCCCATCAATGCCTGTTTTAAGAGAATTTCCGAATTACCATGCTTTCGGACACTTCCGTTTAAAGCTAGAATCTTCATAAATATCTCCTTCCTTTAAATCTATTTATTTTAGCAAGCGCTTCAGAATCTTACCCGTCGAGCTTTTCGGTAGCTCCTTTCTTATTTCTACCACCCGAGGGACCTTGAACTTAGCCAATCTGGCAGCACAAAACCTAATTAACTCTTCTTCCGTCGCCTGGGAGCCGCTATTCAGAGCGATCACGGCCTTCACGGCTTCTCCCTTGATCGTGTCCTTCACACCAATCACTGCCGCCTCAAGGATCTTCTCGTTCTGATAAAGAACTTCCTCGATCTCGCGGGGATACACGTTCTCACCTCCAACGATGATCATGTCCTTCTTCCTGTCGACAATGTAGAAGTACCCGTCTTCGTCCCGGCTGGCCACGTCCCCGGTATATAACCAGCCGTCGCGGATAGTCGTGGCCGTCTGCTCCGGGCTTTTCCAGTAGCCCTTCATGATATGATCACCTTTTATGACCAGCTCTCCGATTGAATTGGCGGGTAGTTCCTGCCCGTTTTCATCGACAATCTTTGCTTCTGTTTGCTGCCAACTATTCCTGAGAGGAATGCCAATAGAGCCAAACTTATCGCTTCTCTTTTTGTGAGGTGTGAGAGGATGAGCAATTGCCTGAGCGGAAGCCTCGGTTATCCCGTATCCGTTAAGAATCTCGATCCCCAATTTCTCATGGAAGGCCTTAGCAATCTCGGGAGGGAGAGGCGCTCCTGCAGAGCAGCAAAACCTCAAAGAACTCACATCATGCTTTTTAGGATCAAATCCATTTATCAAGTAAGCGAACATGGTGGGGACGCCAGGAAAACTCGTTACGCGGTGTGTGGCGATCGACTGAAATACCTTATCGGTGTTGAATCTGTCCAAGATAATGACCGTGGCACCGACCGAGAGGGGCGTAATCAGGCAAGGGTTCTGTCCGTAGCAATGATACAGCGGTAAGGCAACAAGAGATCTGCTGTCCTCGGGAAACATAAACTCGCGCATGTCTTCGTTGTCCGTGTACAAGGAGGAGCAGAACAGGACGGAGTGATGGGTCAGCATAGCTCCCTTTGGTTTTCCTGTTGTGCCTGATGTATATAGAATGTCCGCAACATCATCACGATTACAGGCGAACGGCGATAACACATCCGATTGGCCTTTGAGTTGATCCCAGAAATCTAAAACACTTGGAAGTGATCGATACTCTCCCTCAGCTTGATCAATTGTTAAGATGATGACCTTGCCATCCGTCATTTTGTAAAAATTCGGCAACTTCTTGGTATCGGTGATGATAAGAGTGGCCTCGGAATCGCTCCAGATATAATCATCCTCGATCTCAGTTAACATATAGTTAACTGTCACCGCGATGGCGCCGATTTTTGCCAGGGCAAAAAAACTGATGACAAACTCCGGTGAGTTAAGCAAACTTACTAGCACCCGGTCGCCTTTCTTTACACCCAACTTCAAGAAAGTATTACCAGCCTTATTGACAAGCTCATTGAGAGCTTTATATGTAAAGCTTTCATTTTCGTATATCAGGCATATCTTATTAGGCAATCTAGATGCACTATCTTCCAAAATTTGAGCAATATTTTTCACATTCGGTCCTTCCATCATCTTTCCTCTGCTTGTTGCTGGCTAAAGCCAAAAAAACCGCCGTTGCCTAAGAAATATCTATTTTGTAGCCCGTCTGTTCATCGCTTCCGTCCAATTAAGGATCCCCCCCCCGAATTCTCATTGACACCCCGTTCCTGATTTAAGACACTTCAATTAGATTTAAAGCCAACTCTGAAGGACGGAAAACTTCTGCAGAAATGTCCTTTTTAAAACACTCTCCGGGAATCAATATTTCCCGCCATGCGTTTTCTTTACCTGATCTCGGTCTATCTTTCCCTCCTTTGTTTTTGGGAGGGAATTAACAAAAACTACGTACTTCGGCTTTTTGTAATGGGCGATTTTGGAGGCTACAAAATCAATTAAAGCCTGAGGTTCGAGAGATCTTCCTGGTTTAAGAACGCATATTGCTTTAATCGCTTCTCCCCATTGCACATCCGGAACGCCAATCACGCTAACCATCGCCACATCCCCTTGTTCGAGGATTACGTTCTCTACTTCCGCCGGATATACATTTTCGCCTCCGGGCTTGATGAGTTCCTTCTCCGGCTTTCGCCCTCCATACCAGATGAACCCCTCTTTATCTATGCGCCCCAAGTCACCTGTATGATGCCAGCCGTTACGAAAAGTATGGGCCGTATCTGCCTCCAGGTTCCAGTAACCCAGAAACACGGCTGGCGACCGGACACATATCTCTCCTTGCACTCCGTTGGATACTTCCTGATCCATATCATCAAAGATTGCTACCCGCGTCGTGATCGCCGGTAATCCGACGCTTTCCGGTTTTTCCGTAATATCACAGCCGGATACCGGCATACACTCAGTTTGACCATAGACGCTGTAAAAAACGGCCTGGGGATTCTTTTTCAAAAAGCGTTGAATCGTCTCCGGCGCGTCGATCCCTCCGACACCTCTCAAACTCGACGTGTCAAAGGACTGTTTATCCTGTGCGTCCAGAATCGTAGCGAGCATCGGCGGAAAAGTACCGAAAAAAGTTCCTTGCTCCTTTTCGGTGAGCTTCAGCACGGCGAGGGGATCGAAACGATCCATTATCAAATTTTTCCCTCCCTGATGCATAACTGCCAGGGTCGTGGAAAATCCGCCGATATGAAAGAGGGGTAAATTGCAGATATGACAATCCCTGTTTGAAAGTTGAAACAGTTGGGCCATCTGAAGGCAGATGGATAGGATATTCGCTTGGCTGAGCAAGCAACCCCTCGGCTTTCCTCCCATCGCGGCCGTATGGATGATCATATAGGCATAACTATCGGAAACCGTATCCGCCTGTTCACTTTTCGAATCCAGAAAGAGCGTCTCGAATGGAATGAAATCGCTTTCTTTTGTGTCTGTTTTGAAAACATAGTGCTTCCGGACAGATCCGGCCGATATCGAAGCCTTTCGGGCCGATTCCCGATATTCTTTGCTGCTGAATAGGTATTTGGGCGTGGAGTCTTTGAGGATGTATTCAACCTCTGCTTCACCCAGCCTGGTGTTTATAGGAACCACAACTCCGCCGATTTTTGCTGCAGCACCACAGAGAATCAGAAAATCGTCGCTGTTGCCTGATAAAACGGCAATCCGGTCGCCGATGTTAATTCCTTCCTTGATAAGGCCCGCAGCACATTGGTCGCAAAGCTCTTTATAATCACGGAAAGAGATGCGTTTATCTCCGTATACGAGTGCGCTTTTTTTCGGATATAAACCGGCATTGCGGACAATCAGATCGTAAATCGTAAAATCACAGTAATGCATGGTCGCACCTCACAAGGATTCGTTAAGGCAAGCAGTAAATTTTCAGTCACTAAGTCCTCTGATGCCTTTCAAGAACTTTCGGATATCATCTTTGGTTCTTGGCAAAATAAGGGTTGAGATGGACGAGGCCTTCAGGACATTGTCTTGATTATAAAAATCTCTTTTATACTGCAAATAATACTTCCCTCTTTTTTCATAACGGTCATACGGCCGGAGCTTAATGTGAATTGTTTCTCCAACCTTGAAATTTTCGTAATATTCATGATATTGTCCCGGATTGCGAGCGCCTGGAGTGCGTATCCAGTTCCCTCTGCCTTTGATTCCCACGCACCAGAAAGCGAGAGCCGTTACGAACAGGGGATGAGCTACGAGCTCACCATAGGGTGATTTTTTCGCAAACTCTTCGTCCGTCATGTAAGGATTACCATCCAGACAACCCTCCGCATAAAACTTCAAATCTTCTGCCTTTATGGTAAAGGTGTTTTCACCATCAACTTCCTGCAAATTCGAAAAATCAATTTCATCCCAGACTTCGTAATGTTCTGCATCGGTAAAGAAGTTCGTACTGAACTGACGCTGTTTTTCAGTTTTAAAATATTTGGCTAATTCCTTAAGGTAAGCTGGCACAGTATTTTGACTCATATTATTCCTCCTCTTGCAATGTGATCGCGGTTTCCGATCACCATCTGATCGTCAATCTCAATCCGGAAATACAACTTCTACTTGACTAAGTGCCACAAGTTCTTTGTCCTGATTTCCGCCTTCACATGACTTGAACGATATTTTCTCCCTTCGATCAGTTACTGCAATCTCTCCATCAAAGCCATCGTTTGCGCCTTTTATAATGCTTGACATTGCGATAACTCTTCCGGTTGCCGATCATCGACATGCCGAGATAAAATTCTTTGATATCTTCATTTTCACGGAGTTGTTCCGCTTTCCCGTCAAGGACAACACGCCCATTTTCAATCACATACCCGTAGCTGGCTACCGATAAGGCAGCCTTGGCGTTCTGCTCCACCAGCAGCGCCGAGGTTTTCTGTTTTTCGGTGATCTTTTTTATGATCTCAAAAATGGTCTTGACCAAAAGCGGCGCGAGTCCAAGAGAAGGTTCATCCAGTAGTATCAGCTTGGGATGGGCCATCAAAGCCCGGCCGATTCCAAGCATTTGCCGCTCTCCTCCCGAAATATATCCGCTTGTAGCCTTGGGCAACGTCTTCAGCCTCGGGAAATAGTTATAAACCATTTCCAACCCCTTTTTCATCTCGCTGCGGGATCGAATTATCGCCGCACCAGCCATCAAATTCTCCTCGACGGTCAAGTGTTCCAGAGAGCGGCCGCCTTCCATTACCTGAATGATTCCCTTACGGGCGATGCTCTCCGGATTCATTCTATGAATCGGTGTTCCGTTAAATTCAATCCCCCCGTCCGTTACCTCCCCCTCCTCCGTTCTCAGTAAACCGGAGATCGCTTTCAGGGTAGTAGTCTTGCCCGCACCGTTGCCTCCCAACATCGCTATAATCGATCCGTCGGGAACTTCCAGGCTAATTCCTTTCAATACCAGAATGACTCTTGAATATCTGACTTCAATATTATTCACCTTTAGCATGGCTATTCTCTTTTTATGTAACACCCATACCCATCCATACTTTCAGATATCGAGGGGAGGGGGAACATTTCCCCCCCCTCTAAGAACAAGAGTAAAATTAATCCTTAAGTCCTCTGATGCCTTTCAAGAACTTTCGGATATCATCTTTGGTTCTTGGCAAAATAAGGGTTGAGATGGACGAGGCCTTCAGGACATTGTCTTGATTATACATATCAATTTTATACTGCAAATAATACTTTCCTCTTTTTTCGTAACGGCCATACGGTCGGAGCTTAATATGAATTGTTTCTCCAACCTTGAAATTTTCGTAATATTCATGATACTGTCCCGGATTGCGGGCCCCCGGGGTTCGTATCCAGTTCCCTCTGCCTTTGATTCCCACACACCAGAAACAAATCGTAGTCGTAAATAAGGGATGAGGCACAAGCCCGCCATAGGGTGATTTTTTCGCAAACTCTTCGTCCGTCATGTAAGGATTATTATCCAAACATCCCTCCGCATAAAACTTCATATCTTCCGCTTTTATGGTAAAGGTGTTTTCACCATCAACTTCCTGCAAATTCGAAAAATCAATTTCATCCCAGACTTCGTAATCTTCCGCATCGGTAAAAAAGTTTATACCGAACTGTTTTTGTTTTTCAGTTTTAAAATATTTCGCTAATTCTTTATGGTAAGCTGGCAATTCATTTTGAGTCATGTTCTTCCTCCTTTTGAAATAGGATTGAGGTTTCCGATCCTCCTCTGATCGTTAACCTTAATCCGGAAATACAACTTCTATTTGACTAAGTCCAACAAGTTCTTTGGCCTGATTTTCCGCCTTCACATCGACCACAACGAAATTTTTTCCTTTTGTAATGTAATGCTTTTCCAAGATTACACCCGTACATGTTATGGTCCATTCCTGTTCAACCGGCTTTGTAAACTTTGATGTAATCTTCGTAACCCTCAACATAGCAGGAATAGCCCAATTGGTAACTACCGACGTCATGAACGACATCGTCATCATCCCATGGGCGACTGTCTTAGGTATCTTAAAAGGCATGGCCGTCTTTACCCACTCCGCATCATTGTGAACTGGATTGTAATCAAAGGAAGCAACGGCATACTTCCAGAAAGTCTCTTGATTGACCTTATGCACTACAGGAGCCAGCGCTGTCCCTGTCTTCACGGATTCAAAACTAATCTTTTCCATACTGTATTCCTCCTTTGTTTTAAATAACCGTATATCTTCATCGATTCACCACGACTCCCTTTTTACCACTACCAATTGGAATCTCAACGATGTCACATAACTATTTACCCTCCTCCTTTGCTTTTAGTTTTAAATTATGCGGGGCTTTATAATAATCCGTCAGATTTGAAATACTTCCATCTTTGTTAAATATGCACAACTTTACCCATGGATTTCCGCGCAAATCGTCTGGATAGTAAGAAATGTCATTAAAAATTCCCATCGCCGTAAAATTCTTAATCTGCATATATCCATCGTATATTGCTTGTCCATCAAGCTTTTCATATCCGAATTTATCAAGGGCATTCTTTACGGCTTTAACCCAGATCATAGATGCGCCCACAGCCGCGATATATGTTACGGTTGGGATGGGTCCGCGTTTTTTGTGTAATTCATACGCAAGTTTAACTCCCGGGACATCCTTTTCCCACCAGGAAGCAGCGGATTGAAACCCCATATAATCGACATAGGCCTCAAGGGGTACGGTTGCCTTGATCAAATCGGAGTTGTAAACAAAATTAGCTTGAGGGATTTTTATTCCAAGCTTGAAGCGGTCTTTTAAAACCACCTTGCACTGATCAGGCATGAGCGTATCGAAAACGAAATCAGGCTTTTTATCTCTCATGCGAATCAAAATATCGCTTGTGTCAGTTGGAAGTACCGGAACATACTCAATAGAAACAATATCAATGCCTATTTTTTCAACATACCATTTGGCCACCTCAGGTGACCGTCCTGAAGCATAATCCCCCAAAAGCAATGCCACCCGTGGCTTTCGTTTTTCTTTCCAGTTCTTTTTAATCCAATCTGCATATGCGCACAGTGTGTCGTCGTAAGGTGCAATCTCGGCAAAAACCCACGAGGAGGGGTAAAGCGCCGGTCCATGTCCGGTGAGCATTAAAACGGGAATTTTGTCTGTTGCAAATTGACCTTTTAGTGCTTCAATGCCGCCGGAAAGAGCGTCAAAAGACATGGCCACCTGTTTTCTATCTTTATTTCTCGCATATGCGGTTCTAATGAGTGGTAGTTGATACTTTGTATCAATGACTTCTATCGTGAGCGGATGGCCGTTGATTCCTCCCTGTTTGTCAAGATATTTAATATAATCTTCCGAGGCCCATCCTTGGGGCGAAACCTGTGCGTGAGCGGGTCCTGTGAGATCTGTAATCATTACAAAGTGGATCGGTCCTTTTTCTGCAGCCGCAGACGTTCCGGTTGTTAGGAACAGGGCGATTGCAATTGATAGAATAACAACCCATGTTTTCGTTTTCATCTTTCCTTTCCTCCTTTAATTTTGATTTGTTAATATGAAAATGGCCACAAACGATAAGATTCTTTCAATATCTCCCATCTGTGGCTTAGTCCGCGTGGTTCAAATACCAGGAATAATATAATGGTGATCCCGAATGTCATCTCAACGAGTGAGGCTGAAACTTGAGCACCGATTTGAGGAATCATGGATGAGATGTATGGGCCGACAATAACACATATTTCCCGAAGCGCGCTAATAAACACGGCTCCAAAAAAGGGGCCCAGCGTGCTTCCTGCTCCTCCGATAATCAACATTCCTATATACCAAATTGAACCCATGAACGTAAAATCATCGGGAGAAATGACCCGCGAGTAAGCAGCCCATATGGAACCAGCGATACCGGCATAAAAACACCCTATAAAAAATGCCATCAATTTATACTTATATAAGCTGATACCCATGGCTTCTGAAGCAATATCGTTATCCCGAATAGCAACAAAGGCTCGGCCGATATGCCCCCTCATAAGACTCTTAGCAAAAAAAGTCATAAGGAGCAGCATGGCTATAACGAAATAGTAAAAGTGAGTTTCTGTTTGAAATTCAAAACTTCCTATCTTCAAGGTCGGAACATGGAGTGCGATCGCGCCCCCCGTGATCTCCGAGAAAGGTGTTTTAATCAAATAGATAATGAAATACTGTGCAGCAATAGTTGTCAGCGCCAGGTAATATCCTTTGACCCGCAGTGACGGCAGTCCGAATAACAATCCTATGAGAGCAGCCCCCAAGCCACCGAAAGGCATACAAAGCCCTACTGGTAGTCCAAACTGAACCGCTAAAATAGTCGAGGAGTACGCTCCCACCGCCATGAAGGCTGTGTGCCCGATAGATATCTGTCCGCAATATCCAGACAATATGTTCAACCCCTGGAGAGCAATCACCGTTACGGCCGTCGAACTGATAAAGGCGAGCCAGAAATCCTTAACAAACACAGGCAAGATGAAAAAGAACAAGATCAATATGGCTAGGCCAGCGGAATAATATTTGGTGCGAAAGATAGTCATATCCTGAATATAGGATGTGTCAAATATGCCGGAGGCTCTTCTCATAACTCTAAACCCTCTCTATTTTCACTAATCCAAAGAGACCATACGGTTTGAAAATAAGTACCAATACCATGATCAAAAAAGGAACCACTTCCTTCAATCCGTACCCGATATAGCCACCTGTGAATGTTTGAGCAACGCCCATAATCACACCCCCCAAAATCGCTCCTTTAAATGATTCCAGCCCTCCGACCAGAGCGGCCGCAACTCCAACCAAGCCGATATCAATCAATCCGAAATCAATCCCCCTGATATATCCGAGGAGAAACCCGCCAAGAGTTGCAACAATCGCTGCTATCGCCCATGATTGAGCAATGGCCTGTGTTACCCTGATCCCCATGCTCTGCGCTAACTGATGGCTCTCTGCCGCAGCCCTCATGTGGAGACCCGTTCTTGAATGGTTAAAAAATAAGCTTAAAAGAATCACTAAAATTAAACCAAAGAAAAAGATCCCTATTGTGACATTCGAAATAGGAACGCTAAAAACACTGATTGTTTTTTCGGTAATAAGATCCGGATATTTGATACCGATATTATTCGACCACAGCAACAGGGCCAGACCTTTTAAAAAAATGCCAATTCCTATTGTGATCATGATCGTAGCCAGAATAGGTTGGCCGATCATAGGCCGAAGAGGAAAACGCTCCAACCCATAACCGGCCAAGCCCACAACAGCCAAAACCAGAAGGATTGCCAAAGCCGGTGCTATTCCCAGATTCAAAAAACTCCATACGAGAAAAGCGCCGAACATAACCATTTCACCTTGAGCAAAATTAAATATTTGAGAGGATTTATAGATTAGAACAAAGCCAACTGCTATCAAACCGTAGATAAAGCCCACGGAAATACCGCTCACGAGAAGTTGAACGAAAGTAATCATGCCTTTTCCTCATCGGGTATCCAAATTCTTATATGAGTTTTCATGGTCGCCTGTCTGCCATCCCGATACTTGACCTCCGTTTCAATATCGACCCCTGGATCTCCGTGGTATATTGCTTCCACCAGATCCTTATAGCGCTCCTCCATGAATCCTCTTCTGATTTTCCTTGTGCGCGTTAGCTCTTCCTCGTCAGGATCAAATTCCTTATGCAGCAATACGAATTTTTTTACTTTGGTCTCTTGGGGAAACCCTATATTCACGCGCTGAATGTCCTTGGCAATGAGACCAGCTATTTCTCTTTTCTGAGAGAGATCGGTGAAGGTCGTATAATTAATGTGATGTTCTTCCGCCCACTTCCCGACATTATCAAAATCAATGATAATGATGACCGCGATATACTCTCTCTTCTCGCCCAGAGACATTGCATCTTTTATATAGGGACTGAATCGTAAGCGGCCTTCAATATACTGCGGAGCATACTTCGTACCGTTGGAAAGCGTGCTCATATCGCTTAAGCGGTCCAGAAATACTAAATGCCCTTTCTCGTCAATGAAACCGGCATCACCGGTATGGACCCATCCGTCTATAATCGTCTCCTCGGTCTTTTTTTGATTTCTGAAGTATCCAGAAAATATTTGGGGACCTCTGACCAGAATTTCCTGTTCTTCCGATATCTTGACTTCAGCTGACGTTGAGATATTACCCAGTGTTTCGAAAAATATTTCTTCAGAACGATGTCCCGCAACAAAACCTGCTTCCGTACTCCCATAAACCTGCTTCAAGCGCACACCCAGAGCGCTCCAAAAGCGGAACGTATCAACACTCATCGCTGCGCTGCCCGTTGTGGCAATTTTGCAGCTTCTCAAACCAAAGTTTTCCCTTAAAGGATAAAATACGAGTAGGTCGGCTATCTCAATAAGAACTCTCCAAAACAGATTCGCTTTTAGTCCCTTCTCAGTCAGTTCAACTCTTTTGTAACCGACCTTAAGAAAGAGCCGGTAAAGCAGCCTGTTGATAGCGCCAGACTCATTGATTCTAACCTGTATCGTTCTTGCCATATCCTCCCACTGCCGCGGCCCATAGCTTGCAACGGTAGGACCAATTTCTCTCATATCCTCCTGCACTGTCTCCGGCTCCTCCGCAAAATTGAGGATGACGGCTCCCGAAAGATGGGCCGCTGTAGCAAACATGCCTTCCCCAATCCATGCTGCAGGAAGATATGAAAAGAGGTTGTCTGTATTCGTCAAGGGATTATAGTCAAGAAATGACTTTCCCGAATTTATAAGCGCTCTATGAGATACCATTCCAGCTTTTGGCTCACCAGAAGTGCCTGAGGTGTAATAAAGGGCTGCGATATCGTCGGAAGAGCCCATTCTGAGACTCTTTTCGAAAGCGTCGGGATACTTTTTTTCGTAAGATTTTCCTAATTCAATAGCCTCGTAATAAGATAGCAGAACGGAATCATGATAATTTCTCAAACCTTTCGGGTCCCAATAAATTATTTTTTTTAAACGCGGAATTTTATCTCTGATCTCCAGAAATTTATCAACTTGCTCTTGATCGTTCGCAACAGCAATGATGGCATCTGAATGACTGAACATGAATTCGACCTGGGCCGGAACCATATCGGTGTAAATTCCAACCAATATTCCCCCGGCTACCTGCGCTGCGAATTCCGCCCAGAACCACTCGGGCTCATTTTCTCCGATGATTGCGACTTTATCACCCCGCTGAAGACCAAGATGAAGAAAGCATAATGATAGATACCGCACATTTTCATAAGCATCCCGCCAGGTATATTCCTCCCATTTTCCAAAATCTTTTTTACGCATCGCCACATTGTTAGGCCATCTTTCATACTGGCTTACAAGAAGCTTGGGAAATGTATCGTAATCCTTCATGTTGCTTAACCACGTGGAAATAATTACTGTCCTAGATAAGCATTAATCACCTTTTCATTTTGTATAATATCTCCCGGTATTCCTTCGGCAATTTTCTTTCCAAAATCCAAGACAATGACTCGATCAGAAATATCCATGACAACTCCCATATCATGCTCTATCAAGATGATAGGGATTTTTTTCTCTTCAAAAATATCTATAACAAAACGGGCCATGTCTTCCTTTTCTTCAACGTTCATTCCTGACATGGGCTCATCAAGCAACAAAAGCCTAGGCTCTATTGCCAGCGCTCTTCCTAACTCGACCCGCTTTCTCATACCGTAAGGCAATGAACCGACAATCTTCTTCCTGATTGGCTTTATCTCGAGAAAATCGATTATCTGTTCTACAATTTCCCTGTGATATACTTCTTCCCGGCGAGCCTTGCCGTAGTACAGTGCTGTACGCCCTACACCGGTATTGAAGTGCACGTGGCGTGCTGCAAGGAGATTCTCCAACGTAGTTAATCCATTGAAGAGTTCAATATTTTGAAAAGTTCTGGCGATTCCGTGCATCGTCCTTTTGTATATCGGCATCCTGCCTAGATCGAGCCCATCAAAAACTATTGATCCACCCTGTGGTTTATAGAATCCATTGATGCAGTTCAAAAGGGACGTTTTCCCTGCACCGTTTGGCCCGATGATCGCCAATATTTCATTCCCGTTAACTTGGAAACTTACGTTGTCGAGCGCTTTCAACCCCCCGAAACGCAAGCTTATGTTTTCCAGTATAAGTCCTTGCATTATGACGGCCTTTATCTTTTTTGTCTATCCAGTATTCCGTTGAAAAGTATGTGCATGATCTGATCAACCGCCTCAACCTGGGTAAGACCACCCTTGTCCTTAAACCAGTACCCCATCCAGTGAATCTCTGAAATTATCTGGAATGAAATCAGATTAAGGTTGATTTTTGCGTTCAAGTTCGGGACTTTCTTCAGTTCATTCTTGAGAAGCAGAAAGATTGACCTCTCTTGCTCCAATAATACCTTCCTATTTCTCCCACCTAACTGATGACGTTCGCGAAGGACCAGAAGGCTGATCTTTCTGTTTTTAAGCAGATGGGTTGCATAAATTTTTATAAGTTCTGTGAATGATTCCTTGGCATCAACCCTTTTTCCCTCATTCGCTTTAAGGCTGTCTTTTAGCGCTTTGATGCCAAGTTCCGTATTTTTGGACAGAATGTATGATAATATGTCTTCCTTTGCTTCAAAATAGTGGTAGATGCCAGCTTTACTAATATTTCCCTTTATCGAGATATCCTGCAATGATGACTGTTTATACCCTTTAGCAAAAAAAACTTCTCCGCCTATCTTTGCTATGTGGTCTTTTTTCTCTTCCGGACTCATTCCAAACACTGATAACCTTACCTCCACACGATAGAATTCAATCCTGATACATGGAGTGTGAAAAATCGACCACCTGGCCGGATTTCGACCGGCTGGCCGATATTATCAAATTCGTATAAACTTTGTCAAGTCTTTTTTTGATAAGATGTTGAGTCTGTCTCACAATTTGGCACTTCATTGCTCTTAATGGAGCCCCAAGAGAATCCTCGTTATTCGATCCCGTCCATTAATTTTTCAAGCTGGTCCTCGTTCGTTCAAATCGTAAGGGCTATCCTGGTGAACTTTCATTTTGCCTTCGGGAATTTTGAACGGATTAAGACTTGCATTTATTGTCAGAAATTAATTTTTGCAAAAAATATAAAGAAAAAGACCTTTTGTAGCCCAAAGTGTAAGACTAATTTCAACCGCGAATCTGAATCCAGAGAAAAACGCCTTTGTCGTGAAAGGCAAAACGGATGGATGAGATACAGACTCGTTCGCCTTCCGGAAAGATTCAATGCTGGTCTGGTAACCAAGAGCGATTGTGAGGAATGCAGTGCATGTCACGAAAGCGGAGAATGCCAGGTCTTAAAACAACTCAATAAAGAAGCGTTCCGCAGGGTGAAAAACCTCTGACCATTGAAACTCCACGCTTAAGAATCCTTCCAGTTTTCAGACCACAAGGTCTTCTTTTCCACTTCCAACTTCCGCCTGCTCCTATAAAAGGTAACCATGACTCACGGCTTGTGACCGCCGTTTCTTGTTACCATAAATGCATTCATTTATAAGTTCTACGTAACAAATAACTGATATCTTCCGTCTATATTTTTTTGCAAAATGGAATCAGAAGGAATTGTGAGGGGACAAGATGGAAGAGAGGACTAAAGACCAAAACGTACCAAAAGAAAGGGAGGACAATCAACCCTCCGGCGGAGACTTGGTGGATTCACAACCACATTCTGAGCTCCAAACGATTGAAGAAAGGTTCGAGGATGTTGTGGTTGAAGTCATCCGACATTTTACCTACATCCCCGACTACAAAGAACCCACCGATTTGAAACACCCATCCTGGTAAAGACTCCCCTCGGTCATTTCTGCGTTGATGGATGGCACCTTATAGAAAAGGCTAGAGGCGACGGCAATACAACCATCAGATGCAGGGTGGACGAGCTGTCACACCACCATGAAGAAGAGCTGATCCTTAGAAAGGCCTCCGTCCGGGTTAGGCCCAGAGGAGGATTTGCATCGTATGCCGAAACTATAAGAAACACAAAATACGCTCACCAGGGTCTAACGGCCTCCGGCCGAGAGCTCAGGATTTTTTATCACGGTGGAGCAAGAAGAGGAGAGGCCTTTGAGAACAATAGACAGGACAGAGTGGTGGATTTGCTCGGCAACCGATTCTTAAGGTCACCCAAGACGATCAACCAGTATCTGAACTACGGCAGGTTCTTGAACGAGGACACGCTGAATTTTTTTGTTGATACAGCAGTCTCCAGAGATTTCTTTGAGGCGGCCCAAATCAGGAAGAGAGAGAAGGAAAAGATTCTAAGAAGTCAGGGGATATCGGATGACGACATCACGGCCCAGATCTCAGGCGACATGATGAGATGGTTTCAGGAATTTTCGGCGACCGGAAAAATAGAGCCCACATGGAACACTCCGGAAACCGAAGAGACACGGGAGAACAACAATCGCACCGAAGTCCCTCAACAAGTGCCTCCGAGCGAAACCAGGCAGGTTGAATTTCATCCATGGGAGGGAAATCCGCCGGCAGATGGAGATGATTCGCCAGAAAAGGTAAAGCAGGATTTCGAAGACTGGATGAAAAGACTCCGCGACGTTGATGAACCCAGGCGATTTTGTGGGACCCTTGCAAGAGAGGCATCCCACCTTCAGCATATTGTTCTCCGGGCAACTGCCTTTGTCAACGATCCACTGACAACCGACGATTCCAGGGAGGAGGGGATGGAATGGGCAGATTGATTATCTACTGCGCTGGAACCGGTTTTGACACCTTGCCTGCTAAGAATGTAAAAAACATCCTCGTTAACGTCTTTGACAATGGAATGAACGACAAGGCGATTCTCAATACCCAAAAGATGTTTGCCTATGCGGGAACTGAGATCCGGTTTCAAGACTCGGGTGGGTTTCAAATTCTTATGGCAGAAGAAGAAAACAAAACGATGACCTTCAATCCGGATTTGCCTCTTCTAAGGTCAGCTGGCCGGATTAACATATCCCCGAGCCATGTGATTGAGACTGCCCGCAGGCTTCAACCTCAGATCATCACCTCTCTGGATTTCCCCGTTCGGAAACTCACGAACAAGAGTGATCAGCAGCAAGAATTCCTGAGAAAATTGGGTTTCAATGTGGAATGGACAATTGAGACGGCCTTACTGCGGCAGAAATATTGTCCAGAGGTAGACCTCCTGATTCCCATCCAGGCCTATGATCTTGATCAATTCGAATTTTTCAAAAGCTTGATATACAACATAACCTACGACGGCTTCTCTATGCCCCTGCGTAACCTCCAACCAGCTCAGATCGCATTGTTTCTTCTCCGGTTCTTCCAGCTGGGGATACGAAAGGTTCACCTGCTGGGATCGACCAGCTTTCTTAACATGGCTGTTGCCGCATACTTTGCCTGCCACTTCTTCCAATGGGTTTCTCTGGACTCCACGTCCTGGCGACAAGCCGGAGAACACGGGTCCTACCTAAACCCAAACGATTTGACGGCAGAGCCTCTCACAGATGATATCCGAATCGATGAAAGGATCCCCATGCTCTGCCAGTGTCCTTTTTGCAAAGACCGATCCTTTACCTTCATCAAGAATTTACCCCGGACCGATAAGACTGCTTTGCTTCGTAGTCATAACTTTTGGGTGACGGAGAGAGTAGCTGAAGACTTGTATGCAAATGCCGGAGATTTGCTCAGCTTTGAGAAATTCCTAAAGACAAGAAGTCCCAGATCCCAGGAGATCAACGAACTCATCGGATGCCTTGCGCTCATAGACACTTTCAAGGATGGCGACATCCACCTGTTAAAACGATTCTTCAAAATTGCTGCCTAGACCCTGGAGGGCTCAAGATCCCTGTCTTTATGATACAGGTTGATTTGGAGCCCTTCTTCTTGTTGCGCTGACCCTTCCTCAACAACCAGCAGGAAACTGAAACGTATCTCATCTGCATCTGCCTTGCCCGATGTGATTCCAGTCTGTTTCCGTTGCTTTTCTCCAAATCTAATCCGAACAAATAATAAAGTTTTTATTAAATAGAGGAGGATGCATATGAGAAAAAGAACAATCACTGACATCACGGCGTTCTCAACCACAAGGGAAATGGTAAAGGCCATTAGAGATGTTTCTGATGAACTTGGAGTAAGCATGTCGGAGGTTATACGTAGAGCGATAGAGGATTACTTCCAAAGGAAATCTCTCGGTCTACCATCCAGCATAAGAGAAGAATGCTCGGAGAACAATAAGGGGGAGAGCCATGAATTACTACGATGAGCTTAAACAAAAGAACGATATTCTTTCGGTAGCTTTTTCCTTGGGCTATGACGGGAAAAAGTCAGGGTCAAGTTATCAGGGAGATTGCCCGCAGCATGGAAGCACAGGTGGAAAATGCCTAGTCATCTGGTCAGGAGTCCAGGGGTATAGGTGCTACCACTGTGGGGAAACGGGGGACGTGATAGACTTGGTGAGCCTTTATAAAAGGTGTGACCACAAAACGGCAAGAGACTTTCTGGCTGACCGGGTAGGAATGGCTCATCTCTATGAGAAGGACTTGTCGCCTGAGGAGATTGAAAGGAGAGAAGCTGAAGCCAAAGAGAAGGCACTTGTTGAAGAGATGTTGACAGAAGCGGCCGGGTGGTTTCACAACCAACTTCCAAACTACCCTGATATTTTGACCCACCTTAAGAGTCATTACGGATTCAGCCCAGAGATAATTAATGAGCTTCAGATTGGTTTTGCACCCCCGCCCAAGAGTGAAAATTCTCCTTCCGAGTTGGCGGAGCATCTATCCTCTAATCCCAACTTCAAAGGTAAATTGATTCTTTCAGGTCTCTTCACATTTGCTGGCCCTTCAGGGTCATTATATGACTATTTCAAGGGGAGGATCATCTTTCCTTACTGGAAGGGAGGAAAGGTCGTTTATATGGCAGGCAGGGCGACCACCCTCACTCCTTGTGATAAGTATGAATGCTACACAAAAGATGAAAAAATAAAGAAAGATGATCAGGGTAACCCAGAATTTATCAAATATAGGAAACTCCGAACCCACGACCCAGAGGATGAGAGGAAGAAGTTCATCTCAAGGTTCATTCAAAACGATGTCTTTCTCGGAGAGGATACCGTATATGGAAAAAAGGAGATTGTCATAACGGAAGGGTTCCCGGATTGGGTGAGTGCCTTGGACAAAGGGTTTGCTGCCGTATCCCCGGCGACAACGAACTTTAGAGAGAACGATCAGGAAAAACTGGGCCGGCTCACCGGGAATGCTCACGCCGTCTACATCATCAATGACAACGAGGAGAATCAGGCCGGGCTGGATGGAGCAATGAGGTCAGCCAAATATTTGACCAATCAAGGACGAAACGTCTTTATCATCAAACTCCCCAGGCCTGAAGGTAAAACCAAGATCGACCTAAACGAGTATTTCCTTGACCACACCGCAGATGAATTGAAGAAGCTAATGAACGAGGCTAAATCCTACCTTGAAATTCTTATTGATAGCCTTCCAACGGATTACATAAAGGCTCAACCCTCCATAAAAAGTGACATAGCTCCTATTCTGCTCGGACTTGACAAGGGACCCTGTAAGCACTTCCTGGATGTCATCAGGAAAAGGACCAAGACGAGTCTGAAAGCAATCAATGCCGACATTGAAGCTGCTCGGGAGGAGGAAGAGCTTAAGGAGTCCCAAAGGAAGGAAGAAACGGTTGACCCTGAAGTTGAGAACATGGCTAAGGAAATGGCTTTGGACCCTTCAGCATTCAAAAAGCGGTTAGACATCGTCAATCAGGCGGGAGTGGTTGGCGAGAGGGAAACCATTTCAATGTATTTCGTTGACCTTGACAGCCGGCTATTGGAATCTAACGACGGTTCTCCCAACACCCTGGCTCTTAAGAATGCTGGTCATTTTGGTGCAGGAAAGTCGTTTACCCTGATGAAGTGTCTGGAGATCTATCCTGAATCCTGCTACAAGCTCATCACCAATGGGAGTGCGAAGAGTATCTACTACCTGAAAGAAGATGGACTTAAGCACAAAGCTTTTATCGTAACAGAAGGATTTCAATTTCAGGCCAATAATGCTGGAGATTCAGAATTGGTCTATGCAACCAGGTCACTCATCTCAGAAGGAAAACTCAGGTATACAACCGTTGAGAAGGATGACAAAGGAAATCTCATTACCAGGGAGAAAGCAATTGACGGACCCACTTCTTTCATTACAACAACCATTATGGAATCCCTTGAAGCACAGTTGGAGGACCGGTTGTTCACCATTCATCCTGACGAATCTTTTGAGCAGACGAGAAGAATCATTCAAAAAATAGGTCAAACGAAGGCAGGAAAAATTCCCCCATTGGATAAGAAATTGGTGGCGGCCTGGAAGCTCTTTCATAAGACTTTGAAACCAGTTCATGTGGTTATTCCATTCGCAGAGGACATCGCAAGGTTCATAACCAAACAGGAGGATATCCCCATTGCTACACGACGTGCTTTCAACAGGGTAATGATCGTCATTCAGGCCGTTGTGTGCTTCTACCAAAGACTAAGAAAGCGAGATGATCAGGGAAGAGTGATTGCTGACATTTCGGATTACTGGGTAGCTCTTCAAATTGTGGATGAGGCCTTCCGGGAAAACATGGGGGATCAGAGCAAGAAAACAGAAGACCGCTTAAAGGTAGTCATGGACCAAGGCCTGATTCTGCCGAAAGACCTGGCTAAGAAACTGGGTCTGTCAGGGACGACGATATCTGACTGGTCCAAAAAGAAGATTCAGGAAGGAACGCTGGTCTGGTGTGATGAGTATGGACAACCCTTTTTAGATGAGAAGGATTTGAGGAAGGCGAAGCATTCGGGGAAGGCATACCTCAAAGTTTCTGATGCTTATACCCGACCGAATATTGCTGGATTGCCCACTCCCTTTGAGCTAACCAAAGACGAAAGGTGGAATGAAGGTGGCAGGCTTCTCTTGGAATATGACATGGAGCTGGAGGTTAAGCCCAAAGCGGATGAGATGATTGGCGGTGTTTTGGCGGTGTTTGGTCCCCCCAAAAAAACACCTACCAGTATGGAAGCCATTCAAAACATTGAAGATTCGGATGACGCAAGGGAAGCTGTAAGGGTGTTTGGCCCAGAACGTGGAGGGATGAACCAATCTGTCAATAAGGAGATAAATTTTGATAATCTCATTTTCTGAGGGTTCCATCACAATAGCGATGACAATGAACATTCCAAAGAAACTGAACTCTGTAAACCGGAAAGGAAACTGAATATGGCAATCGTGTTGAATCACGGGAAACATCAAGGAAAGACATTGGAGTGGATCCTCTTTCATGACTCGGGTTACATCTCGTATATCCTACAGAAGGAGATTGATAAGCAGCTTCCTCCACAACTCCGCTTACGCTTCTACGACCTTGTTAAAAGAGCCTCACACTTAAAGGTTCCAGGTCTGTGCCGATCGTGTGGAACTAGGCTTATTACCAGGATGTTTTTAGTCAGGCATATCAGTGGAGGCCTGGGAGACGTGGTTTTCTGTTGTGGACAGTGCGAGCCCATAGAACGGCCGTTCTCAGAGCCTATGATACCATCCTTCCTACGAGGGGATTACTTCAGGAATTATGATAAGACGGGAAACAAGATCCTCATAAAGGCCATTAAATTAGCCTACTTTGAGAATCCATCAGTAAAGATGAGCCAGGAGAGGATGGAGGAGTTCTTTGATAATCCTGACAATTTCATGCCGATGCAGGAAAGTGTTCTGAGGATACCAAACCCACCCCTCTTCAATGGGATAGCCGTGGGCTATTTCTGAGGCTGATGATCAGGAACGTTACTGGGATACAGTTACCAGTGGGAGATAATTGCACCTTATCTACAACAGAGCATGCTTCAGGAGTCGCAGATTTCCGATAGAAATCATCAGGCCAGATAAATATATGAAAATCAAATCCAAACTTTTGGGACGTTCTAAAAAAAGAAGATTTATAGCAGATACTGAGCCTTCGTAAAAAGGAGTTCCGCCAGGTCCCTCTCGGTTATTTCTTTCACAAAGAGTGAGGATCGGTCTACGTCAATGGGTGGTCCAGAAATTTCCAGGCCACCCGATTCAGTTATTGAGAGTGGAGAAGGGAATGGTCACTTCGTTATAGTGTAGTTAACCCAAAAAGGTGCTATCGGCGATACCTCCGATGTCCCTGAATCCGGGCTCCTCCCATCCACCATGACCCCAGTAACCCGGACCCCACGCCCGAAAATCATAATAACCATAGGGGCATGGGTAATAGCCATAAGTATAAGGGTAGGAGTAGTAGCCATAAGGATTCGCGTAATAAGCTGGTGGAGGCGCTGCAATTACCGGGGGAGCGATGATCTGTGGGAGGAGAGGGAACCCGGCGGGGCCAAAAATGACCCGAGCCGAAGCTGTGCCGGCTGTCAGAACAAAACCTATCTCGCTAAGTGTTTAAGGAATTCGCTTTAACTTAAAATAGGCCATGCCTACAATAGGAACGCCATCTTTTTCATCTCGCCCAAACGACCAGACATCATCACGTTTTAATAATACAGCCCACAAGATAAGATCAAAGAATTCCGCCGCAGCTTCCTTGTTGCACCCGCAAGCTTTCTCGTAAATCGGCTGAAATACAGTACCGGTCCAGTCTGGTCCAGGAATCCAGGTGGATGAGTGTATGTCCTCACCTGTGATTCGATCATTGAGCTCATCAACTATAGCCTGATATTCTTCATCGGAAAGACGGCTTCGCCAGATGGCAAATTCCTGAGGGTGGGGAATATCGCGAATATGTGATCTCGATTCAATCGAATATAGCATTTTGTTCCTCCTTCACCTCGCACTCTTAGCGCTCCATTTTTGAGGTCACTGTAAAAGTCCTTCAAAATCACCCACAGACATGCTTCATGATAGATTACAATACAATTTGTGCCAACCCGCGTCAAGGACCGTGAGAAAATCTACATTTTCCCTGGAACCCTGTCAATCACTTTTGGAAAGGCGGAGTTTCATTCTCATCGGTTCCGCCCATTTCTGGTTGACCAATCAATAAGGCTGAACAATATAACCCCTTCACTCCATTTCCATTACAAGACTCCGTCACCACTACGAGTTATTTCGTCCTCCGTGCCCCGCCCTTGCGATGATCCGGGTATCGGGGAGGGTCTTTTCAAACAAACTCATAAACTACGAAATATTCAACTTAGCCAAACAATACCACGGATTCAGGAAAATGTTTGTCCGTAACGAATTGTAATAAAAAGGATGTATCCCATTTCGTTACGGACAAACACCGTTTGCGTTTTACTTCGCCAGCAACGCTGCGGTCAGCATATCCACAAACTCAGCACAATTGGGAGGAAGTCTTCCGCTCACAAAATTTCCTCCATCCCAGGTTGCAGCCCAGCCAAAATTGTACGTGCCGCCCATAATTGTAACGGGGTCTTCAGCGATGAGCCATCCGGTAACCTTCTTGCCCTTGACTATGTCTGCATTAGCCGCAGCCACCGGGCCGTGGCAAATGACGCCAACAATTTTACCGGCCTTATAGGCATTCTTTATGAATTGAATAGGATTTACCGTTTCAATCATCTGCCAAGGACTGAGCCCACCGGGAGTCCACAGAGCGTCAAAATCCGACATCTTCACATTTTTCCCCTGAACGATTTTGTAATCTTTCTTGTCTATTTCCTGGAAAGGAATCGATACACCAAATTGACCCGATCTTACATCCGACAGCCAACTTGCCGTTCGTGGTATATACTCGGAGTCAAATAATGCGACAGTAACCGACGCCCCTCTGTACATAAATTCCATAACCGGTGCAACGAGTTCGATATCTTCAAAATCATTGGTTACAATAGCCATCACCCTTTTGCCCTTGAGCACGCCTTTGTCCTTATCGACAAACTTCGGGTCGAAAACCTTACACAATGACCTCAGGAGAGCAGGTGTTGCGTAGGTATCCTTGGCTGTGATAAGGTTGCCGTCTGTCACAACATCGCCACCCTTAAAATTCGCAATCCTTTTCAGCATGTAGTCGACAGACTTATCGCCGGTTACGTTTTTACCGTTGACGATCTTCAATTTGATCAGTGGCAGAATCCCTCCGGCGATAGCTCCTACAGGAACTCCCCTGTCGGCAACCGCCTTGATAAAGCCCTGCGCCACATCGTCCGGATACATGACATCGCCCCCGATATTGCCGAGAACGATCATCGCATCATAATCTGCTGGATTGGCAACGGGGTAATCTTTTGCCAAACCTTCGCCTTTTTTCATCACGGCGGGGGACAATGCTCTACCACAATTCATTCCCTGGCCGTTGAAACCGCCAGTCAAACTCAGACCCCACGCACCGAGTGGTTCCGTCTGAATACCGTTCATCGGCCTCGCACTTTTCCAGAGGTGATTGTTGTCCATCACAAACTGAACCTTCCCACCAAACTCGCCGATATACGATACTAAGTAATAGGCCTGCCAATCACTAAAATCAGCGCCAACCACTAAGGCGACTTTTTTCCCGGCCAAGGGCCCGTTCGGTTTAACCTCGCTGCAGAAAGGTCGGTTGTAGAGATACCCATTTCCATCCTTTTCGATGGTGACGCCTTTATCCCTGATGACCTGAAGGTAGGGTGAGTCTGCCGCCAAGACAAAGGATGCAGTTCCAAAACAAATGAGACTGACAACGAGAACAATTCGCATTAACTGATTCATAGATTTTTTCTCCTTTCTAGTGAAAACATTGTTAAAACAATAGCTGTAACACCCCCTGCCAATTGCGCCGTATTTCCATAACGCTTAGGCTCTTTACCACCCCCTTTCCCATAATGCTGATCGGTTATCTGACAAAGACCATCCGCGGCACCGTTCAGGTGCGTGCCCGTTCGTCCCGTCGGCGCTGACGCGCCTCCTTGATATGGTTGTGGGCGCCGAGGTAGTGCGCCTTCATCTCTTCGTTTGCCAGCAAATTGGCCGCCGTATCGGATAACATCACCCGGCCCGTCTCCAGTACGAAGCCTCGGTTGGCAATCAGGAGCGCCATCCGGGCATTCTGCTCCACCAGCAGGATGGTCGTGCCCGCCCTGTTGATCTCCTCGATAACCCGGAACACCTCCTGAACCAGAACCGGCGCCAGGCCCAGCGACGGCTCATCCAAAAGAAGTATCTTCGAGCCGGACATCAATCCGCGCCCGATGGCCAGCATCTGCAGTTGGCCGCCGGACAACTGCCAGCCCAACCCCAATCTAAACTTTGCAAGCTGGGGAAAGATTGTGAAGACGCGGTTGAGGTCTTTCTGGATCTCACTCCGGGATGCACGCTTCCTCGGCGTAGCGCCCAGCATCAGGTTATCGATGACGGTGAGACCCGGGAAGATGCGCCGCCCCTCCGGTACACAGGCGATCCCGCTCTCCGCAATGTCCTCGGCCTCCATCCCCGTGATGTCCTGACCTAGGAACCGGATCCTGCCCTTTAGCGGCTTCAGTATGCCTGTGATGGTCATGATGGTTGTACTTTTGCCGGCGCCGTTGGCGCCTAGCAGGGCAACGATTTCTCCCTGTTTTACGTCCAGCGTCACGCCCTTCAGGGCGTGTACGGCTCCGTACCAAGTTTCGATCCCCTCAACCTTAAGCATTCCCTACCTCCGTTCCGAGATAGGCGTCGACCACCTCCCGGTTCTTCTCGATCTCCTCGGCAGTTCCTTCCGCGATCTTCCGGCCGAAGTTCAGAACCGTGATGTGGTCGGAAACGTTCATGACCAGGTTCATGTCATGTTCGACCAGCAGAATGGTGACGCCCCGTTTGCAGATTTGAAACAGAAGATCCACCAGCGCTTCGGTCTCGGCGACGTTCAACCCCGCCGCCGGCTCGTCCAGCAGGAGAAGTTTGGGATCGGAAACCAGGGCTCGCGCCAGCTCAAGCAGCCGCTGCTGCCCGTACGGCAAGCTGTTGGACTGGGCAACCTCCTTGCCTTTCAGACCGACGAATTTCAGCATCTCTAATGCCTTCGCCCGCATTGCGGATTCTTCGGCCTTCTGCGAGGATGGACGGAAAATGCTGCTCACGAGGCCGGACTTGGAGTGGCACTGCTGGCCGATGAGCACGTTTTCCAGCTCTGTGAGCTCTCCGAAGAGACGGATGTTCTGGAAGGTTCGGGCGATGCCGAGGGAGGTGATGACATGCGGTTTTCGACCAGTAATGACGGTCCCCTCCAGGCTGATCTCACCGTCGGTAGGGATGTAAAGACCGCCGATCATGTTGAGGATCGTAGTCTTGCCAGAACCGTTGGGTCCGATGAGCGCATGAATTTCACCCCGCCGGACCTCCATGTCCACCCCGTCCACCGCCTTGAGGCCCCCGAATTGTTTGGCCAGCCCTTTGACAGTGAGCAACACCTCCCCTGATCCGGTACAGTCTGCAATGCCGACAGCCTTCGGTTGCGCACCGGAGCTTTCCCGGTTGGAAATAGATTCGGCAACCTGCCGCGCCGCCATCGAACCGGCATTCCACCACTCCCGCAGCCGCTGGCTGACGGGCATGTTGCTCACCAGACCGGCGATGCCGCTGGGCATGTAGATCATGATGGCCACGATACCGGCGGCATAGAACATCATGTACGAATCCTTGAGGAACCGGAGCATTTCCGGCACCAGCGTCAGCAGCGTGGCGCCCACGATAGCACCGATGGCTGATCTATTACCGCCCAACACGGCCATGGCCAGAAGCATCACCGACTGATCGAACGAGAAGGTGTCCGGGCTGATGTAGTGCGAGCAGCTGTGAGCGAACAGCCAGCCCCCGAATCCGGCGTAGCCCGCCGAAAGGGCGAAGGCCATGATCTTATAGTAGGTCGTGTTTACCCCCGTGGTTTCGGCCGCCATCTCGTTCTCCCGGATAGCCATCAAGGCTCGTCCCACGCGGGAGTCTTTGAGATGAATGGCGCCCCAGGTAAATAGAATCAGGGAAACAGCCGCCAGATAGAAGAAGTTGCCGGGATCTTTCAGCTCAAGGGAGCCGATCCATGGCGAGGGAATCTTGGTGATGCCGTCGGAACCCTTGGTGAGCCAGATCTCATTGACCAGGAGGAGTTGGAGGATAATCCCGAACCCGATAGTCGCCACCGCCAGATAGTGGCCCGACAGTTTCAGCGTGGGAATGCCCAGTAGCACGCCGAAGAGAGCTGCCATGAAGAATGCGGCGAACATACCCGCCCATACGGGGATGCCCAACTGTGTCGTGAGGAGGGCCGAGGTATAGGCCCCTACGCCCCAGAAGGCCGCTTGGGCCAGTGACAGCTGGCCGGCGTATCCTAGGACGATGTTCAGCCCGATACAGGCGATCGAGAAACTGATGGAGAGGTTGATCAGGTTCAGCCAGTAGTTGCTCGTCACCATACGGGGCAACAGAAGGATGGCGCCGATCAGACAGGCAAGGATGAGCATTTTTTTTGTGCGCGTGTTCATTGGCGTAACACCCCTATGCCTTCTCGGCAATCTTCTCGCCGAAGAATCCCTGCGGACGGATGAGGAGCACAAGGATCAGGATGACGAAAGCAAAGGCATCGCGATAGGCGCTGGAGATATAATAGGCGCCGAATACCTCGATCAGACCCAGAAAAAGCCCCGCCAGGATTGCGCCGGGAACGCTCCCGAATCCCCCCACGATGGCTGAACAGAACGCCTTGAGCCCCAGCATGCCCCCCATCTCCTTCGTTACGAAGAAGATCGGCCCGACCAGAATCCCGGCTGCTGCCCCGAGGATCGAGCTGTAGACGAACGTGATGGCGATCATAGTTGCCACCCTGATGCCGAGGAGCCGCGCCATCTCCTTGTCCTGAGCCGTCGCCTGCATCATCTTGCCGAGCCTCGTCTTCTGGAAGAAGAAGTACTGAAAACCGAGCAGAACGAGGGTGCACAGGATGATGACGATGTGCTGGGGATCCACAAAGACCCCAAACAGGTTCAGCGCCTCCAAAGAGGTCGGTCGCGGCATCGAAAACGGCTCGGCACCGAAGGTGAGCTGCGCCCCGTTCTTCAGAAAGATGCCCACACCTATGGTGCTGATGATGACCGGCAGGAATTTGCGGTGACGCAGGGGGTAGTAGGCGATGCGCTGGAAGACGATGCCGAATATGCCCATGAAGATGACGGTAACCGCGTAGGTCAGGGGAAAAGAGAGATTCATGTAGGTCATCAGCCACACGGCCACAAAGGCCGGGACCATCACGAATTCGCCCTGGGCGAAATTGACGACGGTTACCGCGTTGTAAATGAGAACGAACCCCAGAGCAACGAGGGCATAAATTGAACCCATGGCAAGCCCTGCGGTGATCATCTGGAGATTGGTAGACCAGTCCAGTTAAGCCTCCATTACAAAATGTAATTCGTTTCAGTCGATCTCTTACAACGAAACGTCCGGTTGAAAGGGTTTCGGAAATAATATCGGAATCAAACCTTCATCGGGATCAGACCGGACAGGCGATCTCAACCATGGAAACACCGGTTACTTGGTACCGACGTTGACAATCTTGACCAGTTTGTGTTTGCCTTTCTCAACCTGGATGATGCTCACTTCACTGAGCCCATCTCCGTTGGGCGTAAAGTTGTAGGTCCCGAGTACGCCTTTGTAACCCCGGATGCCCAGGATGGCCTCGCGAATCTTGGCGCGACCCTCGCCACCTTTCTTAATGGCATTGACCAGGATATTCAGGCCGTCGAAAGTCCATGCCGAGGTCGGGTCGGCATCCTCATTGTATTCTTTCCTGTAATCCGAGGCGTATTTTTGATACACGGGGCTCGAGCCGGGCACATAGTCGGTTACGCCGAGGATCCCATCTGCCTGCTCCTTGGCCAGGACAAGGGAGTCCCTTTCGACGGCGGAGGCGGTGCCGATGAATTTGAAGGGGGATCCAAGCTGCCGATACTGGCGTATGATGATCGCCGCATCCTCCGGATTCGTGACATAGAGCACCATGATCTCGGTTCCAGCGTTCTTGATCGAAAGCAGTTGCGCCGTATAATCTTTTTCTTTGGTGGTGTACTTCTCCCGCTTAACCACAACCAAGCCCGCTTCATTTGCCCCCTTCTCCACCAGGTCGGCACCGCCGGTGCCGAAGGCATCGGAGTCGTGCAGGACGCCGACCATTTTGAGCTTGGTGTCTTCTTTGATATATTTCACAATGGCCCCGGCTGCAATGCTGTCATCCGGCCGCACACGGAACAGCCAGGGGTTGCCCTCGTGGGTGATCCTAACGTTCGTGCCTCCAACAACGGTCGGGATACCGTAGGATTTGACGGCGTCGGACGTAGCCAGAATCTGGGTGCTCTTGACAAAGCTGACCAAGGCCAGGACCTTCTCCTGCTCGACGGCCTTCTGCAAAGCCGCCAGGGCGCCAGGATTGGTGGATTGGTTGTCAACGATCCGGAGGTCGATCTTCTTACCGTTCACGCCGCCGGCCTCATTGATCTGCTTCAGCGCCAGTTTGATGGCTTTGCTCTGGTTGGAACCCTGAGCCGCCGAGCCCCCTGTGAGCGGGGGTGTAAAACCGAGCTTAATGTCCTGAGCGCCCGCGGGCGTCCCGCACACGATCAGTCCGATGGACACGCCTGCCGCAAGCATAACCAGCGTCAATCGTCGCATGTTACACATGATTCATATCTCCTTTCCTTCTCCGACTTTAAGAGAGGGTTTATTAATGGCCAGCGGCCCATTTTCCATGACCCAAAAAAACCACCCTTGAGTCCCCTAGTTTTGGATCCCTTTGCACGGCTGGTTCCACATCAAAACTGATATCGCGGCTTTCAGCAGAAGGTCGATCTGTTCCGGCGGGACGGATTCGCCGGTAAAGTAACGTACACTTTTCCGGTTATCAATCACTGTGAGCGTATCCGGAATGGTTTTCTTCATTGCAGCTTCTCCCATGGAGCCCTTTGCCCCCGTTCGGGGGTCTTATCGAGGCCCTGCTTTGGCATCTGGGATGCGGTCTGCATTACGGGCTCGCGGGTTGAAACAGGGGATCAGCGGTGTACGCAAGCGTAAGCCCCCCTTGGTCTATCGCTCATGTCCCAATACACCGTTTTCCACTCGAGGTACTCGTCAATCGCGATCGATCCCTGCTCACGGCCGATGCCGCTCTGACGCATCCCGCCGTAAGGCGCCTGCAGATAGGACTTATGAATGTCGTTGATCCAGACGGATCCAGCTTCAAGCCGATGCATCGCTTGGTAACAGCGGATACGGTCATCGCTGTAAAAAAAGGCGCTCAATCCGTAGGGGGTATTGTTCGCCAGATCAAACACGGATTCCAGATCGTCATCAACTGTTTGGATACCGAGGACGGGGCCGAAGGTCTCTTCGCTCATCACGCGCATCGTTGGATTGCAGTTCGAAAGGACCGTGGGGGCATAGAAGAACCCACCCCCATATTCGATGCCCGCTGGCTTCCCTCCGCCGCATTCCAGCTTCGCACCCTTTGCCATCGCGTCTTGGACGTGGCTATCCACCCATTCCCATTGTCGAGCGTTGATCAGCGGCCCGATGTCCACCCCCTCTTTCATGCCATCCCCAATGATCACGCGTCTGGCAAGTACGGTGATTCTTTTGACCAACTCGTCGGCAATGTCACGGTGCACATACAGGCGGTTCACACGATTGCAAACCTGGCCCGAAGCACGGAACGCCTGAAAGACGACCCCGTCTGCGACCCGATCCAGATCGAAGTCGTTCCACACGATGCCCGCACACTGTCCGCCCAGCTCAAGCGTCACACGTTTGATCTCTTTTGCAGCGAGTGCCAGTACCCGCTTGCCCCCGTCAAGGCCGCCGGTCAGCGACACCTTCCGGATGATAGGATGCCCTGTCAGCATCTCGCCTACGGTTCCACCCGGGCCCGTGATAACATTCCACACCCCTGCCGGCAGGCCCGATTCGGCTGCGATACTGGCCGCCAGCAGCGTGGCCATGGGTGTTTCCGAGGACGGCTTGGATACCACCGTACACCCAGCCGCCAGTGCAGGGCCGATCATGCGTGACAGCAATTGAAGTGGATCGTTCCAGGGGGGGATGGCTGCAACAACACCCATCGGCTGGCGTATCACCAGGGTCAGACGATCCATATCATCTGATTCCACCAGTTTGCCCTCGATACGGCGCGCCTCTTCCCCATAGAACTGGATCACGGCACAAAACCCCAGTACTTCCCCCTTGGCGTTGGCAAGCGTTTTACCCTGTTCACGGGTCAGGAGCCTGGCGATCTCGTCGGCCCGGGCACGGATGGCCTGGCTCACATTCATCATCACCTGTCCGCGCATCGCACCGGGCGTCCTGCGCCAGCCGAGGAACGCCGCCTGTGCAGAACGGCATGCGGCGTCCACATCGGCCTCAGTCGCAACCGGCACCGTGCCGACCAACTCTCCGTTCGAAGGGTTGTGCACTTCCAGCCGGTTCGTTCCGGAACCTGCGACAAATCGACCATCGATGACCATATCGTATTGGTTTTTCATAATCCCTCCCTTTTCAGATCAGTTTCATCCCGTGCAGGACATCCCTCAAACGCTCGCGCTGGTCGTGGGACAGAGGACCGACTGGCACACGCCGGTTCGTCTCCTCGACGACAATTTCCCACACATACTGTTTCTCGTCCTTTGAAAATGCCCAGAATTCTTCCTGGCTTCCCATCGCAAAAAGGCCATGTACGCCGCCAGCGGTAAGATAGTTTGTCAATTTGCGCAACGCGCTCTCGTTCATTTCGCTGTCAATCGTCAATGGTGTGACCATGGCCGGGATGATGCCCTCCGGCTTAAACATAACCCCTCCTATTGGTGTTTCATTTCTTTGATCACAGTTTCCGCATTGTCGACCCAGTCGAAACGTGGATCGGTCCCAACTTTGTAGGCTTTATCTCCGCCGGCAAGCACCCATAGGTAGCAAAGCGTGGTGCCTGGCGCGGCAACCGTGGGATGATAACCGTTCGGAAAAACCATCACATCATCGTTGCCGATCATATGCGCCTGCGCCTGGTGATCGCGGTAAATGAGCTGCACCGCGTAACCGTTGGCTGGTCGTGTTTTATAGAAGTATAATTCCTCCAGATAATTTTCTTTTTCGGATATTTCATCGTGCTTGTGTGGGGGAATCCCCGACCAGTTGCCGGCCGGGTTTATGGTCTCGCCGATGATGAGGCGTTGACTGATGGGCGAGCCGGGTGGAATGATCAGCCGCACGTCGCGCCGCCAGTTGGCTACCCCGGCCGATATTATCTTGACATCGCCCGGTGTGATGAGGACGGGCGGGAGGTCCGTTTCGCACGGCGCCTCAACAAGCGCCATTTCCAACCCGTTCTCCGCTGTAACGCTCACTTCACTCATGCGCGGCACATAGACGGCAGTGCTTGCCCCGTTGAAGATGTTGTCCCGTCCACCCAATCTCTCCCACTTGAATTCTCTGCCGTTGTTGACTGATACCGTACATCGCCCGCACAAGATGACCAATGCCGCTTCTTTGTCCCCGAACTTGCCCTGCCAGCCTTCTCCGGTATTCAGGCGCAGAATTTCCAAACCCAACCAATGGATATCCTGTTGCCCCGGTTGAAAGATCGATTGGTGGCCTTTTGCCATCGCCACGCTGAAAAGTTTGCTTGGAACTCTGTTGGATGTACTCATCAGATGACTCCTTTCAAAAAGAGGTAATGTTTTTCATAAACCACGATCCATTAATGGAAGTGAAATTCCAAATGACTTACCAAGGGCCGCCAACTCTTTTATCGTGGCCGGAACCAGAGGTATCCCATCTTGCAGCCGTTCTGTCTCGGTTCTCAATTCCGGTTCCCCAGGCATCAGAATCTCTGCGGCGTTCTGCACTTTCGCGCTTTCTTTAATGCTTTTGATGTAGCGGTCCATCTCCTTCTTAAAGTTTTCCCTTCCGATGAAGCAGTCTGGGTCGATGGCCATGAAGGAATGACAAATGCCCTGAATACCCGTTTTATCCTCTTCATAGAGGCTTTTAATCTCTTTGGTCAATTTGCCACCCGTGAGCACGGCGGTGAGCATTTCATGAACCAGCACTATTCCATAGCCTTTATGCCCCCCCACCGGCATCAGGGATCCTCCCCCTTCATACCCTTCAAAGGGGTCGTCAGTCGGCAAGCCGTCTTTGTTAACGGCCCACCCCAGAGGAATTTTCTCCCCTTTTTTGCGGGCTAGGATGAGTTTCCCAGACGACACAACACTCAATGAAAAATCCAGAACTACAGGAGGGTATTGATCGGCGGGAATGGCATAAGCCATAGGATTATTGCCTATGATTCTCTCCCGTCCGCCCCAGGGGAACATCATGGGAGCGGAGTTGGAGACGACGTAGCCGATGAAATCCTTCTGCAGAGCCATCATGGGGAAAAGACCAGCCACCCCGAAATGGCTGCTATCTTTAACAGAGACCCACCCGATGCCGTGCTCTGTTGCCTTCTGGATAGCAATTTCCATCGCCCTGTGAGCAACGACATGCCCCATCGATCCGTGGGCTTCGAGAAAAGCGGTGGGGCCTTTTTCTTTAACGGTGGCGATTTTACACACAGCACGGACATAGCCCTTTTGCAGCCTCTGAATATAGATGGGAAGTCTCATCACTCCATGGGTTTCGACCCCCCGAAGGTCAGATCTTGCCAGAAGGTCGGCCACAATTTCGGCCTCGTCTTCCGGAACCCCCACTCTCACATAGGCCTGTTTGCAGAAAAGTTTCAGATTATCAAAGGATAGGCGCTGGGAAATATTCTTCCGCATCCCATCATCCCTCCTAATAGAGATCGTCTCTCTTCTATTCCTCAATCCCTGCCAATCGTATGGCGCAATTTTTTTTATGGGTGATGTCCGATTCTCTGAAAATCGTCAGCCGATGAGCTGCGGGAGAACCTCCTCCATGAATATCTGAAATCGTATCCGCGCTCTCCATGGCCATCTTCTCGACCAATCGCAACATCTTGACCCTTTTTTCCACCGGTACTCCGGTGGCTCCCTTCAAATATTTCTTGAGCAGCTCGCCGATGTCTGGGTTATCGAAATCCCTATCCGAAGGAAGGTCTGCTACGAAGCCACCCGAGATATCGACCATCAGACGTACGGCTTCTGCCATCTGCTTTCCTTCGTGGATCTTCGAGGCATTGGCCAGGACCGGATCGATAAAATAGGTCCCCGAAGGCTCTTTCTCTCCCTCATAGGAGGCGGCCAAACTGCAGCCGTAAAGGGTCTCCGCCATATGAATCATATCGATCACTTTTTCTTTATGGTGACTTATCTTTGTTGTTCCATTAAAGTCCATCATCATCAGGGCTGCGCCCGTCATGGCGTCGATCTTTCCCGATTTGCAGCCGCCGTGGGATTGCCGGTGAAATGCCGAGAAGCGACTCACCATCTCGGCCGCAAATTCAACTTCCCTGAACATGAAAACGCGGTCCCATGGAACAAGTACCTCATCGAAGATGAGCGTCGGACAGTATTTACTATAACGAACATTGCCGCAATCCACTCCCTCGATCTCACGGGTATCCATCGAATTTCTCCCAACGACGTGGATGAGGTCTTTCGTATCCGAGGGAATGGCGAAGGCCAGGGCATAATCTTCATCCCCTTTTCCCATGGCCCGGGTCGGAAGAACAATCACCTCATGACAACTGAGGGACCCTGTCTGGTGAACCTTGGCTCCCCTCACGATAATCCCTTCTTTCGTTTGGTCGACGACGCGGAGGTACATGTCCTTATCGGGCTGTTCATGAGGACTCAGATTACGATCTCCTTTGACGTCGGTCACGCTGGCATTTCCTGTCAGATCGTTCTTCTGCACGTACTTCAGGAACTCCATAAAACGATCGTAATAATGGGTCCCGTGCTTTTTATCGATATCATAGGTCACAATCGAAAGAGTGCAGAGGCAGTCCAATCCCGTGCATCTCTGGTGGCATGTCCCAACATAACCTCCCAGGGTGCGGTTGACCTTCACCCTCATGACAAGGTCTTGGATCGATTGGGGAGGCAGCGTAAATCGATTAATGGGCTCCCCCGTAAAAGGAGAAATCGTGGTCAGCATCTCTTTATAATTGGGATGGTTGGCCAACTCATAGGTTGCACCCGTGGCATTGATCCCTGCGCGGATACGGGGATTATCGATGACATTCTTTATCCTCTCCCCGAACATGTAGGCCGTCGGTTCCAACTTTCTTAAACTCGCCAAATATTGTTCAAAAGTTTTGACAGCCATCTTGATCCTCCCTCTATAAATTTCAGGTTTAGGATTGCCGATTTCCGATTGAAAAATCACAAATCTAAAATCTCAAATCTGAAATCAGGGTTGAAGTTCCAATCCTTTTTTAAAGGCTCTGAGATTCAGTGCCGTCGCCTTCTTCGGGACGCTGACCTCAATCGCCTTCTCCATCGCTTCCACAGAGAGAAGGTTTGTCCTCTTGAGGAGAGCGCCCAGAATGATCAGGTTGGCCACGACGATGTTGCCCATCTCCTTATCTGCAATGCTCGTTGCGGGAACGGAGAGAATTTCATAATTCCCTGGCCTCGCTCCCTTCACCAGATCGGAGTCAATCACCAACAACCCTTTGGGTTTAACCTTATCGATATATTTGGGGAGCGCTTCCTCAGCCAGGGCGATCAGGATATCCGGCCTTCTTACCTGGGGATCGGAGACAGGTTTTTCAGAGATAATTACCTCTGCCCTCGCGGAGCCGCCCCTTAGCTCTGAGCTGTAGGATTGGGTCTGAACAGCCTTCTTGTCTTCAAACAGAGTGGCTGCCGTGCCCAGCAGAATCCCTGATAAGACAACTCCCTGGCCACCCACCCCTCCAATGAGTATCTCTGCTCGACTCATTCGACTCCTCCTCGGGCTTTATTCTTCATCTTCTTAACCTCCTCCAACATCTCTGGTTTCTCCACGTCGACCAACTCTCCGACCACAATCCTGTCCTTCAACTCCTCGTCTGAGAGTTTGGCTGCTTCCTTAGGTGAGATGGATCTCTGTTTATAATTCTCAAGCATCTGAACGGCACTTCCCATCCCTGTCTTTCTTCCAAACTGGATTGGGCATTGTGAAAAAACCTCAATGAAGGCAAACCCCTTCTTCTGGATGGCCTTCTTGATCGAGTTGGTTAACTGTCTCGGATGGGCCGTTGTCCAACAGGCGACGAAGGAGGCCCCTGCACCCATGACGAGCTTCGAAATGTTAAATGTGTTTTCCACAGTACCGTAAGGTGTGGTCGTCGTCTTTATGCCCATGGGCGTGGTCGGAGCAGCCTGACCCCCAGTCATTCCGTAAATCCCGTTGTTAATGCAGAGGACAACCATCTCAACATTTCTTCTGGCGTTCTGTATCAAGTGATTCCCACCAATGGCCACCAAATCCCCATCCCCACTAACCACCATCACTTTCTTCTCAGGAAGGCCCATTTTAATTCCAAAGGCAAAAGCGATCGGTCTGCCGTGGGTGGTGTGAAGCACATCGGCGTTGAAGAAGGGGCTTGGAATCCATGCCGCACAGCCAATGCCTGAGACAAAGATAAAATCGTCCAACTCCATTCCGAGTCCGTCGATGGCACGAAGAATCGCCTGAACAACGATTCCGTCTCCGCAGCCCGGACAGAAGGTTGTGTAGGTGACCGAAGGTCTTATAAACCGGTGTAGGGGATGCACAAGCTCACTCATTTTGCAACCTCCCGTATCATTTTTAAAATATCCTCTGGATCTTGGATCTGCCCGATAAGTCTCGGAGGCAAAAACGAGACCTCTGCATAATGAGCTGCCTCTGCCTTGATATAGGGATAAATCTGCCCGAGATTATTTTCCAGGACGATGACATGTTTTGCCCCTCTGGCCATCTTCTCAATCTCTTCTTCTGGGAAAGGCCAAACCGTAATCAGTCGTAGCGTCCCGACAGGGATCCCGTCGTCCCTTGCCTGAAAAGCTGCTGCCGCTGCTGCGCGGGCTACAGCCCCATAAGAGACCAGGACAATCTCCGCTCCCTCATAGTCGCGTTCAACCAGGGTAATCTCTTCCTTGTGCTTGAGGATCTTATTACTGAGCTTCCGGACGAAATTGTCCAGCACAGAGATATCAATCAAGTTTCGCTTTCCAAATTCATCATGGCATGAACTGGTGACGTGGGCTTTAAATCCCTTTCCAAAGATCGGCATAAGAGCCACATCCTCATCGAGAAAACCTTTAATCTTCTGGGGATCCGTCCCTGGTTCAGGAATCTTTCGATACTCTGTCTGGATTTTTCCAGAATCTGGGATGATCACTTCCTCTCTCATATGTCCAACAAAAGCGTCGGAGAGGATAAAGACTGGAGTCCGGTACCTCTCAGCATAATTGAAAGCAATAACCGTGTGATCGAACATCTCTTGAGGGGAAGAAGGACAGAGGGCAATAATCTCATAATCTCCGTGAGAACCTCTTTTTGCCTGAACCATATCTCCTTGAACTCCGACCGTAGGCATCCCTGTGGTGGGAGCCCCCCTCTGGACATTCACGATGACACAAGGTGTCTCGACACCGATGGCAAAACCAATATTTTCCAACATCAGGCTGATCCCTGGACCAGAAGTGACGGTCATCGACTTTCTGCCAGCCCAGGAGGCTCCTACGACCGCTGCAATCGCACTGATCTCATCCTCCATCTGAAAAAAAGCACCTCCGACCTGCGGCAGCCGTTCTGCCAACCGGTTGGCCACTTCCGTGGCCGGAGTAATCGGGTAGCCTGCCGTGAATTCGCATCCAGCCGCAATGGCGCCCTCCGCACAGGCGACATTGCCCATCATGAAATATCTTCCTGTCTGCACCCGCTTCCCATTCATTTTTTTACTTTCCTCCGCGATTTTTCTCCCGATACGACGATGGCCAAGTCAGGACAGAAGATCATGCAGGTTTCGCACGCGGTACATTGATCGTCCCTCACCACCACAGGTGGTCTGAAACCCTTCTGGTTCAACGTTTCGGAGGGCTCAAAGACCTCTTTCTGACAGACATAGACGCATATCCCGCATTCATCAACTCCCTTGCATAGCTCGTGGTAAATTCTTAAATTAGCCAATTCTCTTCTCCCTTCATGCTTTCAATCTTGGCTGATTGACCGGGTGGAGTGGAGTCTTTCCATCCAGGACCCGGATGATATCTTCTGCCACTAAACTCATCCTCCTCAAGGCCTCATCCGTATGCGCCGCCATGTGAGGTGTTCCGATAAAATTTCCCAGTTGAAACAAAGGATGGTCTTTCGGGGCTGGTTCCACCGCATAGACATCGGAGCCGGCACCGGCTATCTTCCCTTCTTTGAGCACTGCATAAAGGGCTTTCTCATCCCAGATCGGACTTCGGGCGAGATTAATGATGTAGGCTGAGGGTTTCATCAATTCAAATTCTCTCGCTTTAAGCAGACCGTTCGTCGCAGGCAACATTGGGAGGTTAATGGAGATATAATCCGATTGGGTCAAAAGTTCTTCCAGGCCCACTTTCTTAGCTTTTATCTCTTTTTCCATCTCTTCATACTGCACCGCATCATAGTATAAAACCTTCATATCAAACCCTTTATGACCAATCCGGCCAACGGCACTGCCGATTCGACCAAAGCCGAGTATGCCCAGTGTTTTCCCGTGAAGCTCTTTCCCGATATATTGATAACGCACCTCAAATCGGCCTTCGCGAAGAGCCACGTCAGCCTTTTTGAGCATCTTTGATAGAATGAGAGCTAGCCCAAAGAAGTGTTCGGCGACAGAGATATCGTTTGCGTCCGGTGTGTTCACCACCCATACCCCCTTTTCCGTGGCTGCCTCCAGATCGATATTCTCCACCCCAACCCCATGCCTTCCAATGACCTTCAGTTTCGGAGCCGATCCCATCATCTTCCGATTCACCATCCCGTTGGCCCGGACGATGATCCCATCCACCTCCCTCACCTCTTTAATCAACGAGCTCTCTTCAAGAGAGGTGGCGAATAAGATATCTGTCTTTTCCCTAAGAATCGACTTTCCAGCCTCGTGCATATCCTCATAGAGGAGGACCGCAAACCTCTTCATATTCACGCCATCCTCCCCATCAGGTCCCAATGACCCCTTTCAATTGGGACACATAACTATTCTTAGAAATGGTGAGATGTTTGACAATGAGCTTCTCCAGTTGGGGTAGATTTCTATTTTCAATAGCTTTAATCATCTCCAGGTGCTCAGCTATGGATTGATTAACTCGTTGAGGAAGGGACCAGGCATTAAATCGGACAATGTGGGCTTTTGTACGGAGGTAATCAATCATGTCATAAAGGTAACTATTTCGTGAGGCCCTGAAGATCATTCGATGAAATTCGGAATCCATCTCAATCATCTGATGGCTCTTTTCACGCAGATGCCTTTCTACTTTCCTGGAGACTTTTTTCAAGTTTTGAATCTCTTTCTGGGTGATATGCTTTAACACCAGTCGCGCTGCTATTTTTTCCAGTTTGACCCGAATAAAGTAGATCTCCTCAATCTCCTCGATGGTCAGGTCTGCCACGACGGCCCCCTTGTAGGGCGGGGTTCGGATGAGCCCTTTTGCCTCTAATCCCTTTAAAGCTTCGCGGATCACCGTCCGGCTGACTCCGAATTGTGAAATGAGATCCATTTCGACTAGGCGTTCTCTTGGCTTGAGCTGGCCTGAAAGAATGGCCTCCTCGATCTCGTTGGTAATCCTTATTGAATTAACACTTGACATATGATTTGAATTTAGTCATATTAGGGAAAATTATAATACAATATTGTATACAATTTTCAAAAAATCATGTCAAGCTTTATTTTTCGCTAATTATTATTGACACGCAATGGCCGATTCATTATAGTCTGCCATGCAAGGTGGGGGTCGTTCGGCTATTGCCAAAATGTGCTAGACCTCGCTCAGTGGCTTCTCCCTAATGGGTATCCTTGGAATCAGTCCAATTGTGCCGTCTGCGTTCCGAGATGCCTGAAGCTGCAATGGAAGAAGGTGATGATGATTCAGCAGGAGGAAGTTCCAGAAACTCACAATGAAAGGAGGAGGCTATGATTTCTCTTCACGTCAATGGCAGGGTCTATCAAGTAGATGTTTCCAATGACACGCCCTTGCTTTGGGTCCTTAGGGATTATCTGAACCTCAAGGGCACCAAGTACAGTTGCGGTATTGGAGAATGCGGCTCCTGTACGGTCCGTGTCGACGGGAAGGCTGTGAGGTCCTGCACGATCAGCGTTGGCGAGGTCGAGCGGAAGAAGATCAAAACGATCGAGGGGCTACCGGAGAATCATCCCGTGAAAAAAGCCTGGGTCAAGGAACAGGTTCCACAATGCGGTTACTGCCAGCCCGGGGTGATCATGCGGGTTGCCGTTCTCCTATCCCAGAAGCCCATTCCTAATGCAGATCAAATCATAAGCAAGATGGATGATGTCATCTGCCGGTGTGGAACCTATCCCTATATCAAACGGGGCGTTGAAACTGCTATTCAAATCATCAGAAAGGGGGGCAAAAATTATGGAAACGAAGAAAAAGATTATCTTTTCGAGAGGATTTATGCCGACAGTTTACCTGTTTTGTTTATTCATCAGCATTCTGACCTTTCTGATTTCAAGCAATGCGAAAGCTGGAAACGAAGAGTTGTACGGGACATGGCGGCTTGTCAGCTTTACGACTACAGTTTGGGGAATGGGTGAAACGACGGTGGACAGTTTCGGAAAGTCGCCACACGGCTTCATCAACTACGGCCGGGACGGTCGCGTGCTCCTTCTGATCGTCAGCGACAAACGGCCAAAACCCCCTGATCTGACTAAGATGACGGATCAAGAACGGGTTGAGCTCTTTAAGACCATGGTTGCCTGCGGCGGAACCTACACCTACGATGGAAAAATCGTCAAACATCACTACGACATCTCTTGGAACGAAAACTGGACCGGCACCGACGTCGCGTGGGAGGTTAAGCTCGAAGGGAGCAAACTCATCCTCAGCACACGCACAGCCCCAAGTCCGGTAGATGGCAGGCTAACAACCGTAGTCTTGACTTGGGAACGGGTTCAATAATGTCCCTTCCTCCAAAGACTCCCTTCAGGTAATCCGGAGTAAGCTCCTCCGCTAATGGAGTTGGTGCCTAAGGGGAAGGTCGAGCGGGCCCGTTGTAAGCGGGCCCTGCTTCCACCGGGCCGCTCATGACCGCCGTTACACTCTCTTTCAACCGAGACTGTCGAAAAACCCTTCAGTATAGTTAATGCCTGATTTTTGGGGGTCTTACGACCCTTCATAATTGTGAGATCGTTGATTGTGGCGCATTCTGTGAAGTCATTTTTCTCTGCATTTCCCCCAAGAATCTGCTTGGGGACTTTTTCGACAGTCTCACCAGTAACTATCAATCGACCAGTCTATAATGAGGTAAACAATTGTAGATACTATGCTAGATTGTTAGTGCCTTTTATACTGTCTCCAGTAGAAAAATAAAGAAAGGAGGCTAACAACTATGAAGGGAGAATTTCAGAATATCAAAACCTTAAGTCAGGAATTCCGGGTGAGTCTATTAAGGAAGAGAGTTTGCTGAGATGGATTTTGATAAAGATACTGACAAAACTGCACCAGCCACGAAGAGACTCGATCTAGACAAAGCCTAGAAGGTAGAATAATTCTTTCGGAGAGTATTGTCTACAATGCGCCAATCTTTCAAGCTAGGGTGAGCAAAGTTTTTCCCATTTTTTGATCCATCTATCCCCTTTTCCGATTTAATTTTCCCTATTGATTTCCGTTAGAAATATTCTATTGTCTGACAAGATTCAAAAACCAAGGATTACAAGGAGGAAGAAGTCAATAAGACAACAGTCCAATATGTTGGAGGTACTTCTGGCCCCCTAAAGGTGAGGATTTCTCGCCACTATACGCGCCTTCCAAGAAATTACGATTTGACAATCAAATCAACTCCCGGATTCGTTCTGTTTATTACTGGTTGAAGTGTTGCATCGGGGCAAGGTTTTCAAAAACGAGGATTACGGAAGTAATCTACATCCATCCGCCATCCTTGTCAGAACTCACCGGAAATCAATCGCATCAGGAAACCTCCCGGCTCCCCCGTAAGAACCACCAAACAGCCAAACACCTATCTCTGAAATCACGGATTACCATAATGGAATTAATGGATTAGATACTTAGGATAGGTGTTTGGGGAGGTCCAATCACCCCACAATCACGCCAAAACACCTTGATACCAAGAGAGATGGGGAGGGGGTTCCAGTCCTTAAGATATGCAAAGACTTTCGACCATCTCGACAAGGTCTTCTTAGTGGAAGTCTTGGACTCTCTCACTCCTTAACATCAACCAGTCAGCCTATTCCTCCAATCCCTAATCATGGATATACGCCTCCAGCTATATAAATTAATTTCTGACCCCCAATCTACACAAGAATACCCAGCCTCCACGAGCGATTCGCAACAGTTGAAAATCTCGATTTCCAGTTTTCAACAGTATTCATCAACAGTAACAAAAGAATGGAATTCTTAAAAGTGGTCTGTATCGACAGTAGGAAATCGACTGCTGGCCTAAGTCTACTGTGTTCTTGAAGGCGACATCGACAGATCACGCGCTCCATTAGAACCAGCCTACCGCTATTCCTTCACGATTATCCTTCCAAAGACCGAAAAGCATATCCCTAGTTCCAAATTCCAGCATAAACAATCTAATTCAACGAGAAAGGAGAGCTATGAACTCATTGCCAGAGGTGCGGAGAGAGAAGGTGTTCATTCCACCAGAGATGCCAATTGAGGAAGTCCAAGAGAGATACGGCCTATCGAGAAACAGAGCAAATCAAGTCTAAGTATAGATGACTACGTATGGCCACCATGCATATACGATTGGATCGAACGAGTTTATTCGGCGCTCGGTTCTCGCACGGACAAGATCTTTCGCACATATTGGATTGAAAACACACTCCACATGGCCGCGTCTCCAACCCAGATTGACCAGGCTGTGGGAGGATATAATAATGATGCCACGTGGCATCTGGCATTTCAATTGATGACCAAGTGGGTGGAGGAGGGAATTGCTCCGCCACCCGACACGGTCGTGAGCATCACCCCAGGGAAAATAGTTTTTCCTCCGACTGCGCACGAGCGAAAAGGAATCCAGCCCACCGTGAGCAATTTAACGGTCAGCGGCACGTTGAAGGTTAACACCCCAGTGTATTTCAATGGTGTAGCCGAATCCCCGATTGCTAATATCGCGAAGTATGAGTGGGATTTCGACAGCAACAACAGCTACGACTATGCTGTAACATCCTTGTCATCGAACTGTGGTGTGGGACCGCTGACTCTGGCCAAAGCGGTTAAGATTCCGGCAACGCATGTGTATACCGCACCGGGAACATATTGGGCCACGGTCCGCGTCACCGATGATACCGTCAACCCGCCTGGCTTTATCTCTGGAATCCAGAACCTCGGGCATGTGGTTGTAATTGTGGTACCGTGAACGAATTTAAACCGAGAAATATAATTCAACAATCGAGGCAGGGTCGGAAACGGCCCTGCTTTTTTTATTGCTGCTTTCTACGTGTAATCGTCAACTCCCAGGTTATCTTCCTATTGAAGATTCGTAGTCAACTAACCAACAGATGACCTGACAGTGTCTGTCAGATTAAGTATCGTTCAGGGCAGATAAATGTTTCGCTAATTTCTTATAGGCATCGTTCATATTCCCCCCCCGTTTATAAGGGTTTGGGACTCAAAATTACGACTAAAAAGATAACTCAAAACCTCTCATCTCTTGATCTCTGGTCTGGTCTCCCAATAAGCCTTGATAATATTGGGTTAGAAGGTTTTCTATCTATTCCGGTCTATGCATAAGGTCAAGTCCTGATTTATACGTCGATTTCCAGCAGGCTCTTTATATAGTCCACCACTCCACCTAAAAACTTTGATACCATTCAAAATTATTAGACTCTTGTCAAAACCATACAGTTCTCATAAGACCAACAATACCTACACTCCTTTAAAGTGTGCCTTTCTTTTTCCCAGGAACGCCTTGAATCCCTCCTTTCTATCCTCAGTTCCCCAATAGAATCCCAAGCTATCTAATTCATAATTCAATAATGCCTTTTCGCTCATCTCATAACTTGCATTTAATGAACTTTTTAAGATTTCTAAACCGATAGGACTTAACATGGTCATCTCACGGGCAATGCGCATTGATTCTTTTAATACCTTCGGCTTACTGATAACCTGGTTAATTAACCCTAATTCCATTCCTTTTTGCGCGTCAATTAAATTGCCTAAAAACGCTATCTCCTTTATTTTTCCTATACTAAGATATCTTTGAAGGATTTTGGGACCCCCAAGAAAAAGAGGAATCCCTATCTTAATTTCTGGAATCCCTAAAAGGGCATTATCCGAAGCTATTCTAAGATCGCAATTTAAAGCCAAAATAAGTCCAGCCCCCAAAGTGATTCCATTTAATGCTGCGATGATGGGTTTCTTGAAATGTTCAATATAGCCAAATACTTCTTGAATCCAAACATGCACTTTTCTCATGCCAATCGAGTCCTCTTTAAGCAACCATTCCACATCCATCCCTGAACAAAAACTACCTCCTTTCCCAGAAAGAATCACGGCTCGGACCTCATCATTTGCCTCTATCTCTTGGAAGACATTTTTAAGTTCTAAGAGAAGGCCATAGCACAATGCATTCTTCTTTTCATTAAACATTTCAACCAGTGCAACATTTCTCTCCACTTTTAAAGAAATGAATTTCATATCCATTGCGTTCTCTCCTAATCCAAATATCTTTACAGGCCAAGCTGTTTTGCAACGATCTCTCTGTGAAAACACGTATCACCCAAAAAGAATTCTGCTGCCTTGGCCCGCCTGGAGTACAGCTCCATGTCGTAATCCTTCATCATACCACTTCCGCCATGGATCTGGTGGCCGCTTGCACAGATTCTGTCATAAGCTTGATTCACCCATGCTTTGGCCACAGATACCTCCAGAGTGGATGGAAGTCCCCGGCTAATCTTCCAAGCAGCTTCATAGGTGGCAAATCTTGCTCCGTCAAGATCAACTTTCATATTGGCGCATCGATGTTGAATCGCCTGAAAACTTCCAATGGGGCGACCGAATTGAACCCTTTCCTTGGCGTGGGTTACAGTCATTTCTAAAACCTTTTCAGCACCTCCTACCATCAAAGCACATTCGGCAATTTCCCCTTGTTCTAAAACCTCTCTCAGTGTCTTCCATCCTCTATTATATTCTCCTATAATATTCTCTTCAGTAACTCTGACACGGTTGAACATCACCTCACATTGTTTTTCGCATGCGAGCGTTTTTAATACAGTACAGCTTATCCTCGGATCTTTTCCTTCAATTAAAAACAAAGTGATACCATCTTCTTCCTTCTCCGTCTCCTCCGTTCGGGCCGCACAAACTAGATAATCAGCAACATGAGCATAAAGAACAAAAAGTTTGGTTCCATGAACGAGAAACCCATCTCCTTCTCGAATGGCCCGAAGGTTTATGCCAGCAGCACCATAAATTGGTTCAGGTTCTGTAAAAGCCATGGATAGGATAAATTCACCCTTTGCTATTTTAGGCAAAACCTCCTGCTTTTGTTTCTCGGTTCCTGCAGCCAGGATAGATAGTCCACCAAGGATTACCGTAGGCAAAAAGGGGACAGGGGACAGATATCTTCCCATTTCTTCGAGAAGAACGACGAGGTCTAAAAAATCTCCCTCGGAGCCTCCATATTTAGCAGGGAGAATTAATCCCAACCAGCCTAATTCAGCCATCTTACGCCATAGTTCCAGAGAGTAACCTCTACCATCCTCCTCCATCTCGCGAACCAAATCGCTGGGACATTCTTTTTCCAAAAAATCGCGTGCGGCATCTTTTATTAATTTCTGTTCCTCAGTAAATGAAAACTCCATCCTATTTCCTCCTTTTTAAAAAACCGAAAAGTTCACAGGTAGCAATGAATATTTTTCACTTCTATCGGGGAAGCCCCAACCCTTTTACTGCGATAATATTTCTCATGATTTCTGAGCTCCCGCCACCAATTGTGGTTACAAAAGATGCTCGGAAGTGGTGCTCCATCATTCCTTTGAGCACTGAGTATTTTGAATCTTTCCGCAACAGTCCGTAAAGTCCCAAAATTTCTAACCCGCCCTTTGCGACCCGTTGATAAAGTTCGGTTACAAAGACCTTTAATATCGCTGACTCGTAGATAGAAATTATTTCTTCATCCAGTAACCAGGCAACTCGACGAACTAAATTACGAGCTACATTGATTTCAATGGCCATATCGGCCAATTTTTGTCGAACGCAAGGGTCCTTGGATAAAGGTATGCCATTTTTGATAGTGGTTTTCGTATAACCCATGAGTTCCTCAAACAACCGTTCTATATGTCGGGTAGATATCGTTCTCTCTAAGTCAAGAGCCCAGACCATATAATACCAACCCTGGTTTTTTTGCCCCACCAGGTACCTTTTGGGAACTCGCACTTCATCGTAAAAAACCTCATTTGTTCTCTTATCTGCCATCTCCCATAAAGGGCTGATCGTGATCCCGGGGCTTTTCAAATCCACAACAAACATGGAAATCCCTCGGTGCGGCGGGGCATCAGGATCAGTCCTGGCTGCAAGCCAATGATATTGGGCAAAATGGCAACCCGTATTAAAGGTTTTTTGTCCGGTGATGATGAAATCATTCGCATCTTCAACAGCACGCATGGCAATCCGAGAAAGATCAGAACCAGCATCTGGCTCCGTATAACCCAGGGCAAGATCGATTTCTCCTCGTGCTATTCTCGGCAAAAATTCGCTCTTTAACTCCTCACTTCCATAACGAAGTATAATAGGCCCTGCCATATCCACGCCGATCATCCCTAGGCCCCTGATAACTAGCAATGCGTTCCGATAATCCAACTCTTCATGTACAATGTAACGATAGATGTAGGATAGTCCAAGACCTCCATACTTCTCTGGGTACGATGGAGCCAACCACCTCTTGGCTCCCAATTTTCGCATCAGTCCCCAGGAATGGGGACCATATCCCAAGCCTGATTCTGATTCTTCTAAGACTCCCTCTGTTACTTCCTTATCTAAAAATTCAGAGACGTCTCGCTTAAATTTATTTTGTTCTTCAGTAAGTTCAAAATCCATTAATCCTATCTCCCTTAATTTACTTGTGGTAATAAATTTTATGCCTAACCACAACGTTGGCAAGGACCCAAATCATTGATCCACTTTCAATGGGCTTCTTTAAGATCACATGTAACAAAAGCGTGGTGAAGGATGAACCATACAAAGAAAGGCAATACTTTCAGGCCAGTGTCCACAAACCCGGTGACAATAACCATAACATTGTAGTTTCCGGCATTTTCTATCGAGAATAGATATCAATGGTCATTGATATCCCAGATCATTTGCGTTCGGTCTTTCTCCCGGCAATAATCTTCATGATCATTAAAGTTACCAATTCATCGTGCTGGTTCTTTATCTTCACCTCATAGGTCAAAAGGCCTTTACTTAAATCCTTTTCTTCCATTTTAATGACCTCTGCTTCACAGGTAATAGTATCCCCTATCTTTACGGGGTTAGTGAATCGCAATTTTTCAATGCCATAAAAGGCAATAAATGATTTCGGGAACAAAACATTATCACCCAATCGAAAAAGAAGGGGTATCCCGATGGACAAGATCAGCCACCCGTGCGCAATTCTTTCCCCGAATACAGATTTGCGGGCAAATTCTACATTAGTATGAAGCTCATGCCAGTCTCCCGTAAGAGCTGAAAAAAGTATGATATCAGTTTCGGTTACAGTTCTCCCCGGGGACTTAAATATATCTCCCCGGTTATAGTCCTCATAATAATCTCTCTCTAACACTTTTTCTTTTCCCTTTCATTACTGAGTACCCGCTTTTCACGCAAAAGCTAACCCCTCTTTAAACACCCCGAAAGGTTGGCCTTCTTTTCTTTAAAAAGGCATCTACCCCTTCCTTCAAATCTTCTGTTTGGAAAAAGAGTTTATTAGCATTAATGGTAAAAGAGGCGCCCTCAGAAAGTACTCCTCTATTGATGGAAGATTTAATCAAGTCAATAGCCAAAGGAGCTTTTGACAAGATTTTACGCGCTATTTCCTCTGCAACCTCAAGGACCTTTTCATGGGGTACCACTTTATTGACTAGACCAATTCTCAGGGCCTCCTCGGCAGAAATAATATCGCCTGTCATCATTAATTCTTTGGCTTTATGGCTTCCCACAACATTCGCAAGGCGTATAATTCCCCAAATAGGTGCCACGCCGATTCCTGATTCAGGTAACCCAAAACGCGCCTTTTCAGAAGCTACAACAATATCGCAGGCCAAGAGTATTTCTGTCCCGCCGCCTAAAGCCAATCCATTTACGGCAGCAATAATTGGTTTCGTTAATGATTCCAATTCAGTAAACATTTTGAGACAAAAACGAAGAAACTTCTTCGCCTCTCTAAGATCTGACACCGAAAAAGTATTGATATCCTGACCACAGACAAAGGCCTTTTCCCCTTCTCCCGTCAGGATAGCAACCCCCACTCGATCATCATCTTCGATCGACTTGAAAGCCGAGGATAATCCTCGATAGACATCAAAATCCAGGATATTCATCTTTTGAGGATTGTTGATTATAATATAGGCAATGCCATTCTGTTCCTTGTATTTTACTTTTCCTTCAACCATGTCTTTGCGCCCCTCTTCGATAACCCATCAGGTTTTGATCCGTCGAAAATCTTCCTAAAAATCCATCCTCTCGTCCTCTTTCGGATGACTTGGGGAGGTAATAAAAATGATTATCTCGCAAAAAGTGCCGGAATCGTCACTCCGGTGGAAACCCGGTACGAGTCGATTCCGACCGGAGTCCAGGGAATCTGTAATTATGCGAAAAACTGGATTCCGGTTAGAGTTTATCCCGATGAAAATCGGGGCTGGAATGACAGAAAAAATATTTTCAGACTTTTTACGAATTCATCAAACCATCATTGAGATTTTTCCAACTTTCTTCGTTCCTGCGATCTTATCTCTCGCCTTAAAAGTTTCCCAACCTTAGACTTAGGTAGCATATCCCGGAACTCTATATACTGTGGGACCTCGTAATAAGCGAGTCTCTCACTACACCACCTGATCAGGTCATAGGCTGTAACCCCCTTCACATCCTCTTTGAGAACAACAAAGGCTTTAATCCTTTCCCCTACCTTTGGGTCAGGAACCCCTACAACACAAGAGGCGATCACCGCAGGGTTTTCCTGAAGGACAGCTTCAACTTTTGAGGCAGCCACCCGATAGCCTTTGTGCTTAATTAAATCGACAGACCGGTCATGGAAGTAGGCCCACCCATCCTTATCGATGCTCAGAATATCCCCTGTTTTGTACCATACCTTGCCGTCTAAATTGACAAAACGCTCGGCAGTCTCTTCAGGCTTATTCCAGTATGCCCTGGTCATGTGCTCGGACGATACCAGTAACTCTCCTGGCTCATCAGAATTAGGATGGATAGGCTCTAAGGTATCAGGGTCTATAAGCATGACCCTCCAATGGGGTATTAATTTGCCTACCGTTCTCTCAGAAAATGTTTTGTCCGCAGGAGTTATGAAAACACCACCGCATGTCTCAGAAGCTCCATAGCCTTGACAAATGGGTATTCCGAATTTTCTAAGCCATTTATTTGCCACTTCCAGGGGCAAAGTATCCCCAGTACAAAAACAGTATTTAAGTGATCTCAAATCATAATAATCCACCCGATCATGTTCTAAGACCATCCGATACATCGTCGGGGTTCCAAAGAGAGACGTTATCTTAAACCGATCGATATGGTCAAATATTGCATCTAAGAACATCTTGGGCAATAGAACAAGGGTATCACCCGAAAGAAGAGCTCCTAGGCCCACTTCCTGACCAAGTACGTGAAAGAGCGGAGCCCCTTGAAGGACAATATCTTTACCCCTTGGAATAACACCTTCACTCGCCTTCCTCTGTTCATAGGTGCTGAGTAGAAAGATAGCGCATGATAAGACCACTCCTTTGGGGAATCCTGTGGTGCCGCCAGTGTAAATTAATTCAATGATCTCTTCCCCTTCGGAACTTAAAGATGACGGTAACGGTGGTGGTTCCCTTTCTAATAAGCTGTTGAATGTAATAATATTTTCTCCCACGTCAAATTTTCCTTCTGGAATTTTGTTATACAACCCACCAATCATCTTTTTCCACCAAGGAAGAATCTCTGACATTGTGGCTACAACTATCCTTTTCAAATTAGTGTTTGAAAGAACCTTGGTCACATACCCAAAATTGGTGTCCATACAGAATATGGTTTCCGCTCCACTGTCATTCGCAATGTATTCGATCTCGCGAGGACCATAAAAATGCGTTATGGGAACCGCAACGGCACCCATTCTTTGAAGGGCCAACCATTCAATAATCCATTGTGGAGCGTGAGGCTGATAGATCATGACCTTGTCTTGCTTTCTGATGCCCAATTCATAGAGAGCCCTGGCCAAGTGCTCACTCATTTCTTTAAGTTGAGCATAGGTATATTTCCTTCCTAAGTAAATTAAGGCTATTTTATCAGGGGACTTCTCGGCACTCTTTTTAAATGCCTCATAAACAGACCCGGCAAGAAAATCGCCCATTTATTTTACCCCCTCTCTTCAACTACATGCCGAGGTAGGCAGATTTTACCTCAGGATTCTCATTCAATTCATCCCTTGTGCCGGCGAAAACAAGGGTACCGTTTTCCACTATGTAGCCCCGGTCGATAATTGGCATGATGGGCTTGGCATATTGTTCAGTTAAGAGGATAGTAGTCCTTCCTTGAAGGACCTTCTTTAAAACCCGAACCACTTCTTCCTGCATGACCGGACTTAATCCGAGCAATGGTTCATCCATAAGTAATAGCCTGGGGGAGGCTACTAAAGTCATGCCGATGGCGAGCATTTGTTGTTCCCCCCCACTCAACATACCCGCCCTCGTTCCCTTCAACTTTTTCAAAGCAGGAAGCAGGTCAAAAACGACCTCTATCTTTTCTCCCACTTCGCTCCGCTTGTGCAAATACCCGCCTATTTTCAGATTCTCCAATACATTGCTCTCACGAAATATGGGGTGCCTTTCCCGACACAAAACTATGCCTCTGGCCACCCTATAATTAGGCTGTGTATAAAGGATATCCTCCCCTTCAAATTTTAGCTCTCCAAGTACGGTGATTCTCTCACCGCCTTTTCTCTTTTCTTTCCATCTTAAGTGTATCAACAAACCAGAAATCATATTCATCAATGTACTCTTCCCAGCACTATTGGATCCGAATACTCCTACGATCTCCCCAGCCTTGACTTCCAGGTTCAGGTCATTGAGTGCAAGAGCATTTTCATAAAAAACCATTAGATTCTTAGCAACAAGCACCTTACTCCCCTCCACTTCCAATATAGGCCTTCTTCACTTCCTCCGTCCCGGTGACTTCAATGGGGTTTCCTTCCGCAATCTTGTTACCGAAGTTCAATACGATCACCCTATCCACTACCCTGAATAATTCTCTTAACCGATGTTCAACCATGATCAAGGTCATTCCTTCATCTTTTATCCTCTCAATAAGCGGCAAAGTACTGGCTACCTCCGACATGCTCATTCCCGAGTAGAGCTCATCGAGGATGAGTAAGTCGGGTTGAAGAGCAAGGCAACGCGCTAACTCAAGTCGTTTCAGGTATCCGTGGGGAAGGGTCCCCGCCGTCTTGTAAAGCACCGACGAGTCTCTTTCGAATCCTACTTCCTCTAAGAAATCGATGGCGGCGTCATCCCGGTCACCGTATTTGCCTCCTTTTAGCCTTTTGACCCTTGGAGAATACAAAGGGATGACGATGTTCTTGTAGGCTGCCAGGTTATAAAATGGTTTCACCATCTGAAAGGTACGGACGATGCCTAACTGCACTCTTTTATTCGGGCGAACATTTGTGACCTCCTTACTCCGGTAGAATATTTGTCCAGCAGAAGGTTTCAGAAAACCAGTGATGAGGTTCACCAAAGTGGTCTTTCCTGAGCCATTGGGACCAATGATTCCCAAAGACTCCCCATCCCGCAGCTCAAAACTGACATCATCGACCGCCTTCACGCCACCAAAGTGCTTGCTTAAATGATCGAGCTTTAAAATCAGCTCTTCTTTCATTTTCCTCCCTTTTCCACATCAATCGGAACAAGCCTTTCGAACTGGTGATATTTTCTCTCTATGTAATGAAAGATACCCTCAGGCAAACCAACTGCACAAATAGTTAGAAGGATTGCATAAATAACCATCCTCAATGTCCCGAACCTTCGTAGAATCTCGGATAGCGGCACTAAAATAAAGGCTCCTACCGTTGCTCCCGCAAAGGTACCAGGTCCTCCTACAATGGCACTTGCCAGGGGTAGCAGAGAAAACTCCATGGAAAAAGAGGGAATACCTACAAACTGATAATGGTGGGTTAACAGGGCCCCCGCAAATGTTCCAGGCAGAGCTGCAAGAAAAATCGCTTGTGTTTTAAACCATGTCACACTCATTCCCGCAGCCAAAATGGCCCGATCATTATCCCGGATACCTCTTAGAACCAAGCCGTAATCGGTGTCGAATACCCATCGAAAACCCAAAATGAACACTAATAAAACAGCAATCACCAAGTAATATTCAATCAATATATTAGGAAACGGAGCAAAACCACTTAAGCCCTCGGTTCCACCAAGAATCTTGGTCGCTTCAATAATTCTCATCAACAACAACGGTAGGGCAAAAGTAATCAAACCGAAATAGACTCCTCTCAGCCTGAGAACAGGCAAGAGGATGAGGGCGCATAATGCCGCCCCTCCGAAAGTGGATAAAGGGATGGTAAAAAGTGGCGACCAGTTATAGTTATTTCCGAAAAAGCCAGCGATATAACTACCCACACCAAAAAAGAAAGCCTGCCCCAATGACATTAACCCTACTGAAGCAAGGAAAACCCAGCTGATGGCAAGGAGAGCCATAATACACACGATAACTGATACATTCACCCAGTATATTCCTATTACCTTTCTGAATAAGGGAAAAACAATTAAAAGAAGAATCGGTACGATCCAAGGTCCCAGTGTATACAGTATTTCTCTATATGAAGAGATGAGGAATACTTCGTCGGACCTCGCCTTGATCCCCCTATCGAGCCTCTCTCTGCGGTAACCTGCCTGCACCACTCTTAGACCCTTTCTTCCAGCTCCTGAAATTTGCCGAACAGCCCTGATGGTTTTATTGCCAAAATGACTATGATCGCAGATAAGTAAACCACCTCAACCCAATGGGTACCCAAAAAGGTGGACACAAAGACCTGCGCAAAACCGAGTAGCAAGCTCGCCACAACGAGTCCCGGGATACTTTCCATCCCGCCTAAAACCGTAACCACCAGTGAAATGAGTAACACATCGTATCCCAGGTTTACATGGATGATTCCTAAAGGCAAAAGGGTTATCGCGGCAGCAGCAGCTAAAATCCCACCTAAGGCCATGCTGATCGTGGCTGCCCAATTAGAGTCTATACCTAACGACAGGGCGGTAAATTCCTCCTGTGCAATTGCCCTAAGTGATAAACCAAGTTGAGTATAGTGAGTAAAAAACCATATCGAAAACAATAGAGCAAGTCCAACAATGACAATGAAAAGACGCTGGTAGTCTAAAGTGATTCCGGCTATCTCTATACCCCCTTGCAAAAAAGGGGGGAGATTGAACTCATAGGTGATAAATCCCATCCATCGGAAAAACTCAAGGATACTCACCAAAACACCATAAGTAGCAATGACCTCAGAGAACGTTATTCCTCGAATAGGCAATATGATTACACGGTATATCACTGCACCACAAACACCCACAATAATTAACGAAATGGCTATTGCCAGGAGAAAAGGGAACCCTAAGTAATTGAGTAACATCCAAGTAAGATAACCTGCAAAAATATACAAACCACCATGGGCGAAGTTGGCAATTCCGCTCAAACCAAATACAAGACTGAAACCCAAAGCGGAAAGCATTAAAACCATACCATTTACGGTTCCATATACAAGTATGTTAGCTATCACTTTTTGTAACCCTCATGCTGTAAGGGATGCGGAAAAATGTAAAAGGGCATTACCCCATATCAAAGGTCTTTCCAAGCATCATTCAGATCAAATCCTGAGTCCTTCGGGAGCTGAGATTTTCCATAATCCATAAGGCGACCCTATCACAATCTCAGCTCCCGGTTGGAATGCCACCTGTGAAAGGCATTTTCTCGTCTTGTGTTATCTGGATGGTGACTAACAAACTGGCGGAATCTAATCTATTTTGCATAAGCTGGAAATTCAATACGCCCTTCAGCCAGCCCCTTGGGGAAGACGGGTACCCTGACCCCTGGCGCCTTCCATTGGAAAGCGCAACCAGCAGCTGTTTCTTTGGGGTCAAAACCATAAATTACATTGTGGTCTTCATTAAAACGTACCCTTCCAATGACACCCAGCATATCTGTTTTTTCCAGAGCGCTGACCAGGGAATCTGGAGCAAGGGTCCCTGCACGCTCCATGGCAGCCGCCAGAGCATATACTGAATCATAGGCAGGTGCAGGACCATGATCAGCCATTCTGTGTAACTTATCCATTCCCCACCTCTTCTCATAATTTTTTTGAAACTCTACGGATCTTGGCCATGCCTTTACAGGCAGATCCCCAATCTCTTGAATAATTTGTAATGTTCCGTCCACTTCACCTTTAAACGTTTCCCATGCGATTTGTTGCACGGCAGCAGAAATCAAACCGCCTATGAGAGCTGGAACCTTCATCGCCTTCGCCTGCTTAAGCAAGATACCCCCTTCAGGGGTATCGATCATAACCAAAAGCACCTGTACCTTTTCTGCCTTTGCTCGATTAAGCGAAGCGGAGAAGTCCGTAGTTCCCACTGGAACTTTGTCATAAGCCAATACGTTCCAACCGGTCTTTTTGAGGTCTGGTATCAACTTCTCCATCACCGCTCTCCATGCCAACAAGTCCGTAGTCAAAATGTATGCACTTTTACAATTATATTCCTTTTGCAGGAATGCCGAAGTTCCCTCAAGAAGCTGATAGAAACCAGTAGAGCTGTTACCTGCTCGAAACATATACTTATATTTCTCTCGGTCTTTGTTCAACTTCTCTTGGAATAAAGGAGTCATGGCAATGGGTGTTAGATAAGGCACCTTATATTTAGCAATTAAATCGAACACTGCCAAAACGACCTCGCTCCGAAAACCGCCTATAATAGCATGGGGTTCTTTTTCAGTAATAAATTTTTCCATTGCCATGAGAGCTTCATGGGTAGGAAACCCGGGCTCATGTTCCCTTGTGTCTACAGAAAAAACCTCAATGTTATGCTTATTCCCACCTGTCGACACCCCTCCCTTCGAGTTTATCTCCTCAGCAGCCAGTTGGACACTTCTGAGGACATCCTGTCCCTGAATGGACCCCAGGGGCATGGTTACACCTATAACAATGGGGGTGCTCTTCCCCTGGCAGAAAGTCTCTTTCGATCCTATGATAGTCATTATCAAGCTTATGATTACTGTTGTTAAACAAATTAAGAGGATTTTTTCTTTTGATAATATTTTTGCTTTCATGTCCTTGCCTCCTCTTTTCAAAAATTTGAAAATCAAAATAATTTTTTCGTGGCATCGCTGGTCGATTTATTTAATTTTCGTCACCCCCTTCCCATTAAACATTTGCGGGTTTAAAATATTTAATATCTCGAATATCCCCTTTCCGTTCCTCGGCAAAAACGGCTCTCACCCTCATGCCGATCCTGATTTTTTCGAAGTCAATCTCTCCCAGTCTGTGGACCATGCCTGTATCAGCGCCATCCAATCTTATGATTCCGAAAGCAAAGGGAGCATCAGCGATATGGATCGGTTCGGGTTTATAGACAAGGGTATAGCTCTCCAGGATGCCTTCATGGCCCACCTCAACCCATTCCTCCATATTCTCAAAACACTTCGGACAGGTTGATCTCGCGGGGGCATAGATCCAACCGCAGGTATGACATTTTGTACCCAGAATCTTTTGGTGATCTCGGAGATAAAGTAAAAACTTACTGCGCACTGGGCCCGCAGCATAGGAGTATCTCATCACCCTGGGCCTTTCATCGCTTATGATTCGAACAACATCTTTCAATGGTCCACTCATCTTAATCTCCTAATCCTCAATAATTCGAAAATAAGCAATATCACTCATTCTGCCGCACCGTTCATCTCTCGACTTCCAGACCGCCTTTACCCTCATACCTCTATGCAGACGGTCTATGTCGATCATCTCCAAGTAATGGACTAAAATTGTCCATTCATCACCTCCGTCAAGCCTAATAAAGCCACACGGATTGGGTTGTCCCACGATCCGTCCTGTGACCCGGTCTACCTCCCTCTCCGTGGCTACCTGAAAGGAAATCACCGTCCCCTCATCGCTTAAGGCCAACCAGTCTTCCTCTCTCGCACCCACAGTTATTCTGCAAAAACCGCACACCGGTCTTGGAGGGAAAATGACTCGTTGACATTGAGGACACTTGAGGGCCGAGATTTTCGCCTCGTCTCTCAGGGTTGTGAAAAATTTACTCAGACGAAGCCCTGCTGATTCTCTAAAGGGCAGACGAACAATTGTATCAACAGTAACATAACCCGATTCAAAGGTCTTTTGATAGGACTTCATTTCACCTTCATATTTTTGTCGGGCCAGGGCATAGGAGGCCTTTGCATATCCTCTATAGGCTGGATCGGCAATCCCCTCGCACTCTTTTTCTCCCTCCTGCAATCCTCTTAATGCCATTTCAACATGCGTTTCCCAATCGGGCTTTACTACTTTATTCTCCATAATCAGTCGCTCCTGCATTTAATCAAGTGATTTCCGAAACAAGGCAGCAGCTGAATAACTGTCCCCACCTGCTGTGACTGCCAGAGACGTTTTAACATGAGGCACCTGTCTTTCGCCTCCTTCATTCCTGACCTGTATGGCTGCCTCGGCAAGCCGCTGCATCGCTGAAGCCCCTATGGCATTGGTTGAAACGACACCTCCAGAAGGATTGACCGGGATATCCCCGTCCAAGGCTGTCGCCCTTTCTTCAATCAGCTTTCCAGCGCCGTTCTTCTCACAAATGTGCATGCGCTCCCACCATTCAGCTTCATGCCAGGTCGACATATTATAAACCTCAATCACATCAATCTCTTTTCGCGGATTTGTTATACCGCATCTCTTGTACAACTTGAGACTTGCCTGTTCGACGCCAAAGGCCCATTGAGGCCCTAATTCAGTTTCCTCAAGATAGACTCCCATATGTCCCAGCGGGGGCAAGATGCCGCCATGAACTGTGACCCAATCGACTACCCAGGCCGGGTTTGGGCTAATCTTCTTAGCCTTTTTTTCTGGGGCCACGATCATGGCACATGCCCCTACCGAAGTAGGACACATATGGAGGATCCTCAGAGGCGGGATCAGAAAACGAGATTTCATAACCTCCTCAACCGTCAGTTTCTTCCTTAGGTGTGCGTGAGGGTTTCGGCTAGCATTTTCCGCCTCTTGAACACGAAGTTGCGCGATCTGTTCTTCCGTGACGGATTGACGCTTCAGCATATCCAGGGCCATCGCCGCCATGGCGGGGCCTGCAGCTCTGGCTCCGTTCCCAATATCAAAAAAGGTATCTTCACTAATAATTCTCAGTCCGTAGTCACTACTTCCCTCGTCCTGTTTTTCGTAGGCTACCCCTAAGACAGCGCCATAGAGGCCCGTAGCCGCATGGTCAAACAGCGTTGTACAAACGCTTGAACCCGTAGATCCCCCCGTCTGGATCTTCATGCCGGATTTCAAATAAGCACCATCACCTTCAGTTAACCACATGTCGACCTGGTAGTTCCCTTCAAATAATTCCATGTTACCCACAAACACAGCGTCAATATCCTTGATGGTCAAGTTGGCATTTTCTAAAGCTCTTTTCACAGCGACATTAACCATTTCCACCTGGGATATTTCAGGCCATCTACTCTTGAATTCGGTTTGTCCTATCCCGACTACTGCAATCCGTTCTGACATCCTCGCTCCTCCGCTTTACCTTTTCAGGATGATGACACAATGTGACTGACCAGCCGGACCATTAACTCCGTGGGCCAAGGCTGTTTTGGGCTCAGCTATCTGTCTATCACCCGCTCTACCACTCAACTGGAGAAAAGCCTCCGCAACCCGAACCATACCTGCCACTCCAGAAGGGTTCCCCGATAACACTCCACCCGATGGATTCACAGGGAGTCGCCCACCCATCTCGCTTATACCATCTTGAATAAATCTTCCAGCCTCACCCCTTTTACATAATCTGAGTCCTTCCATCCAGAGAAGTTCCTGGTAAGAAAACTCCTCCGAGATCTCCGCTAAGTCAATCTCTCGGGAAGGATCAGTAATTCCAGCCATATCATAGGCTTTCTGGGCTGCAATTTGTAATGAATCACAATCTGAAAGATCTCGATCACCAAGGTAATGGGCGTCATAACAATTGCCAATACCCGTAATCCATATAGGGGAAGAAGTTAACTCCTTTGCCTTCTCATCGCTCGCCAGAAGTAGCGCACAGGCGCCATCTGATATCGGTTTACAATCCAGTTCTTTAATAGGATAGGATAACATTTTTGAATTAATAACCTCGGATACAGTAAGATTCATGGCCTCCTGGGCATAAGGATTACGAAAGGCATTTCCTTTATTCTTAACGACAACTTTAGCAAATTGTTCTTCCGTAACCCCATATTTATGTGTATAACGGTTTGCCTGCATGGCTGCTGCATTGAGAAAATCGATCCCTAAAGGTCGGAGATAAATTGGGTCAAAGGCAGCATTTTCAATAGTACTCCTCACCGTCTCAGACTCCTTCCGATATGCGATAACCAACACGACATTATGTTTACCTGAGAGAATGCTCACTACCGCATGATAAACGGCAAAAGCGCCGTCTGCTGCAACTTTTGTTAAACTCATCCCCAAGGCACCCATTTCCAGATGATAGAACATATCAGAGATTGTCCTACCCTGCCAGTAATCTTCGGAGCATGAGATGATCTTGTCGATAAACAGCCTGTTTTTATCTCCTGCCTGTGCCTCAAAATTGAGTCCCGTCTCCTGCAATACTTTGTCTACCACCTCCCAAACCATCTCCCCTATAGACAGATCCGAACGATTCCCACAAAACTTCGTTTGAACCGCAGTTACAATTGCCACTCTCTGCGCCACCTCATCCTCCTATTCTTTTATACTTGACTATTGTTTTCAAAAGCCTTTTGGCTTATTTCCCTATTTTGTTGAGTTCTCTGCCAACTTAGATTGATACTCAAGTTTCGTAAGAGTTATTTCTCTGATATATCAGACCCAATTTTAGGTACACCTTCTTTGTAAGTTGAGTTTTATTCTTGCAAAGATAAATCTCTACGATGTTTGAATGTAAGCTATCCTTAAAAATATTTGAGATAATATTATACTTATTGAGATTCGGGCTGACAGGTCAGTCAACATCAACCGGTTGCTGACAGTTTCGGCACCTTTTTGCCCCCCTGAATAATTTATAGTCACAATAGGGGCAATGGTACCGTTTTTCCTCTTCCTCCATCCATCTTTCAGTTCCAAGCTCTCTCCAAGTTGGAATCGCTCGGAGCCTAACCTTTTTCCCGACAGGAAAAGGAATATCATCAACAAATTTACAAGGGAAATCGATACATTGATGACATCCCTCAATCCCTTTAAGAATTGTACAAGCCCTAATTGAGCAAGTTTTACAGTGTACGAATAATCTATCAGAGAAGCACCCGTCGCACTTGATAGCATCTATACTTACACCATAGACCGGTTTTAATCTTTCCTTAAATTTGATGTTATTATCTCTATCTGCGATCAATATTGCACACACACCACAGTATAACCCACAGGGTGCCGCCAATTTCTTCTTGTTTTCCATCCCGCTTTCCATCGAATTGAGTTCTGTTATGAAATTCTGCTCACTAACCGACTTCCATTTAAAGTAAATGATTGCCTACGGACACTTACTAAGCTTCCCAAAGCTTCTTGATTAACTGGGCCTTCATCTCAAACCGAGGCAGAGAACCTTCCGGTACGAGATTTACGGCAGCCCTGAAATTCAGTCTCGAATTCAGTAGCGTCTCGATTTCTTTCTTTAGTTTCTCAAGGTCGGTGGCTTCCTTACTGTATTCCACCACAATCTTAACGGGGGGGGCTACCGCAGGTCCTGGTTTATTGAGGACGACCTGGATCTCTCCACTCGTCTTAGGCCTTAATGAACCGACCACGTCTCGAATGGCGGAGGGAAAAACATTGACTCCCAGGACGGTGAGCATATCATCGGTCCGGCCAAAGCAGCGAATCCGGAAACTGGTTCGGCCACAGGTACATCGATCCGTCCACACCTGGATATGATCTCTGGACCGAAACCTTATCACGGGACAGCACTCCCGATCAATATGTGTGTAGATCAACTCTCCCTTGGCCCCATCCTTCATCTCCAGTACATCCCCTTTATCTGGATCGATCAGTTCGCACAGAATATATTCTTGACCTGAGAAATGCATGCCCGCCTGCTCTAAACACTCCCCAAAAATAATCGGAGCTGCATCCGAGTTGCCCATCCCTTCCGTCACAATGCAGTCATAATCCTCTTGAATCCTTTTCCTGATAGAAGGCACTCCCCCTCCCATCTCGGCTCCGCAGATGATCTTCCGGATGCCCAGTTCTTTCGGGTTCATATTCTTCTTCCTCAGGTAATCTGAAAGATAGATCGCATAAGAAGGGGTACAGTGGAGAACGTTCGCCCGGAGGAGTCGTGTCGTAAAGATGACCCTTTCCGATGCTCCTGTTCCAATGGGGACAAAGGTGGCTCCCAGATGCTCTATGGCATCCTTCACAGGAAGGCCTCCAACAAAAAGGGTGAGACCGACGGCATGTATAATCACATCCTTAGGGCGAATTCCCCAGGTATAAATCGACCGTTCGGTGATTTGAGTCCATCCCTTATGATCATGGTGAGTAATCCCAATAAAGCTCGGATTGCCTGTTGTCCCTGAGGAGGAATGGATCCGAATAACCTTGTCCATGTCCACAGCAGCATGAGACCCGAGGGGAGGATCCTTTTCTTGGCTCTCCCTTAATTCATCTTTGGTGGTGAAGGGAATTTTCTCTAGGTCTTGGATGGACCGGATGTCTTGAGGAACCAATCCTACTTCCTTGAACTTTCGTTGATAGAACTTCGATCTTTTATAAACATACTCCATTTGCTTCCTTAATTTATCTTCCTGCATCCTTCGCAAATCTTCGGGATGCTTGGTTTCGACAGCTTCATTATGATACCTGTTGTTCCTTTTCATGTTGATTCTACCCCAGTAAAGCAAATCTTTTTACATTCCAAAATATGGTTCAAGTGCTCAAGTCTCCAAATTGGAAACCCAAAAATCAAAAACCGTTATTTTCGCTTATAAGAATACATAATAGCTAGAATCTTAGCTCTTTTTTTCCCTACACTTCTACCACTATGAGGGATTATGGAGTCAAAATAAATGCTGTCCCCTTCCTCTAATATATATTTTTTGCCATCGTACATAAATTCATGCTTTCCTTCAATGACATACATGAATTCCTCCCCCTCATGAGAAAAAACGCCCGCTTCATCAAATGCTGGCACTATAAAATAGGGCTCCATATTCTTTCCGGTCTTTTTATGGGCCAACGCCTCATAATGATACCCATAAAGTGTCCCTTTGCTAATCACCTTCTTTCTTTCATTTTTCCTTACAATGCACAACGCTAGGTCCTCTAGCACTTCGGATTCGTCAGCAATTAAAATGTTAACGTCCGTATTAAGGGCACTTGCAATCTTAGCTAATGTTGAGAAAGGAGGCGCTTTATCAGAATTTTCAATTTTAGAAACATATCCCTTTGTTAAATTGCAAAGTTTTGCCAACTGAGCAAGGGACATTTTTTTACTTTTGCGGAGGGCTTTAATATTCTTGACAATCTGTTTTTCGTCCATTCGTTATCTACGGAACTCTGGCTTCGTGTTAATGGGTATCATAATAGGAAACCTTTGTCAAGAAAATTTTGCCTTTTTTAAATTACCAGAAATATTTAATAAGAATTTGGCTAATTTTAAAATACAAAGTATTGTGGCGCTCAAACGAACTGACCACCAAGATCCTCCCTGTTGTATATCTTCAGACCTTTTCGGGCACTTTTGCTCAAAACGAGTTTGCACTCCCTCCCGAGATGTAATCTATCATGAAGCATGTCTGTGGGTGATTTTGGAGACTTTTACAGTGACCTCAAAATGGAGCGCTAAGAGTGCGAGGTGAAGGAGGAACAGAATGCTATATTCGATTGGATCGAGATCATATATTCGCGATACCCCCCACTCTAAGGAATTTGCCATCTGGCGAAGCCGTCTTTCCGATGAAGAATATCAGGCTATAGTTGATGAGCTCAAGGATCGAATTACAAGTGAGGACATACACACATCCACCTGGATTCCTGGGCCAGATTGGACCGGTGCTGTATTTCAGCCGATTTATGAGAAAGCTTGCAGGTACAACAAGGAAGCTGCGGCGGAATTCTTTGATCTTATCTTGTGGGCTGTATTATTAAAACGTGATGATGTCTGGTCGTTTGGGCGATATGAAAAAGATGGCGTTCCTATTGGAGGCATGACCTATTTTAAGTCAAAGCAAATTCCTTAAACCAAGGCCCCGAACACATAAAAAACTTGCAGTAATATTGCAGTAATCCTCATGCAAAATTGGGGTATTTTGAGGTAAAACTCAGTAGAAGTTAGTAAAAGGAAAAACACTTATAACTTATTGATCAAAAAACAATTTCACCTTAAATATTCCCTACTTGCCGGTCCGCCGGGTTCAAACTCATATCCGCAGTGTCCGGGGTTCAAATCCCTGCACCGCCACCAGTTATTTCAATAAGTTAGCCTTAAAATCACGTCTCACTCACGTCTCACTAATCTTTCTGCATGATTTCTTTTCCCATCCTAAATCACATCATGAGATGGATAGTCCAATCGAAAAGGAGGAGGTGGTTGAATGAATAGCCACGGCCAACCGGAAATGAACGACACCTTAATCAAGGCTGAAACCGAGAACCCAATTGGATGTGTCTATTGCGGATGCCAAGGAACTTCTTATGGCAAATGCGATCAATGATGTTAAACTTCTTTCATTGGAGCAGCCACTTCCTGTATTCAAAATCCCATCTACTAAGCAATTGAGAAGGACTAATCCGATTTAATAACCTTTATTAATAACGGCCTTTTTTCTTTAGTTCTATCTCACATATAGAGTTCAACGTTTCAAGATAACTTTTCAGATTCTTAATCTCATCCTTATCTCCGGTAATTATGCCGTTCTCTATTGCTGACATATCGTCCTTGCACCAGTCTGAGAGATACTTAATCTCAGCATAAGAAGCCTTTTTAAGTTTCCTTTAAAAATACTCCGTGTCAAACCCGAATATCATTTCTTACCTCCTTTTGTTACTTAGGTTCTATCTTTGATTCCCTATCTTTTGCTTCCCTGAGAATCTGCCAATCGTCAATAGCTTTAGAAAATGGAATAAATCCAATAGTGATTATCAAACCCCCCAATGGTACGAAGAGAAGTAAAAATACAGCAAGACCCCTCAGGGTAGGGGTGTGATAATGCACGATCAACAAACCAATAGATATAATTACAAAACTAAACCCACTTATGGTCATAAAACCAGCCACCGCTAAAGTAAAATTCATATCAGAAGCAAAAAGAATTTGCTCGTGTTTATTACCTACAAGGTTCGCAATTTTTGTTTCACGTTCTGCCTTCTTGGCTTTCGATCTGGTTTGATATTTGGTGGAGATTGAACTAAGACATCGGTCGAAAGGAGATTTAAGGTACATTGCCACCAGATTGAGGAGAATGGTGGTAATAACAACCCCAATCCACCAGCTTATTGATGTTATGTTATTAAAGAAGTCTGCCATGGTCTGATGACAATTACTTAGATATTGCTTTTATGGAATCATCTATTTTGGTTTTAATGTAATTTTTCGCAGGTTCGGACATATTGAGATACGGCATCATTGCTTGGAAGATATCCTTCAAGTTAGACAAGAACAAATCAGCATTCGGTGATGACTTCCGCCTTGCAATTTCTGATTCAAAAAACTTTATTATTTTGGAATCGTTAAGATTCTCCATGCATAACTCACCTCCGTTTTATTAAGGCTTTTCTCGCTAATACCAACCTTACCCAAACTTCTATTTACAAACTTCATTATATAAACTCTCACCCATCGTTTCTGGAATGATAAATTTCCATTCATCTGGAGAACTGGTAGAATGGATCACGTTGCCTTTATTATCATAGTCAGTCATTGATAGAATACGTCTCATTTTTTCTAAACAATTTATTTCCCAAAGACCTTTTACATAGCTCAAATTCTCATATTTTTTTCCAAGATTCTTCACCCAACCCAATACACCCTTCTCCGTGTAATCGAATCTTGTCCACAGTCTGACAATGTCCTTAGATGGGTGAGTTATGCTTTGTGCATCGTGGGAAGCCACAAATTGCTCGTTGGAATTATAAAGTTTCCAATCCGCCCCATAAACGTCACCCATAGAAACGATGATTAATCCAAAAACCAGAATGGCAATTCGTAGCTTCATCGGTTTCCTCCCTTGGGTATTAGCCGGAGAGTTCACCCTTGTGGAACTTATCAAATTAAGAGCAGGATGTCAATGTGGGTGGAGAAGGGAGATGGCTCCCATTATTGCTAAGATGACCGATCAGGTTGAAATAGAGTTATTACTCTCAAAAGAATTTTAGAAAGTTTTAAAAGAGTTGTCCGTTTAAATTCTATTGATTGAAATCAATAACTTATAACAGTTCCTTTTTGTCCTTTTTACGTCGATATCTAATTTTCTGAGACTTGTGATGAACATCACTACTTTCACAAATATTCCCTTGTTGGTCTTTAACAAGTGCTTTTTCTACACCATCTTTAACAGCTCCCATTAAATCTTCATTAACTTCCTCTATCCCTTACAGTTCCTCATCATCCATAGCTTCCAACCGATCTTCTTGATCTTTTGTTAGCATTTTTCCTCACCTCACTTTCTTGGGTCAACCCAAAGTTTGCGGGGCACTCCGTGCTCAAATATTGTTGTCTCTTTCTTTTTTGTTTTAGCAAAAAGTGCAAATACCAAGGCACATATATTTATAATCGGAATGAATATTGACCACCAAGGCCATCCACAATCCTTAAGCCTTTTCATTGTCAAGAAGATTGCCCATATCCAACAAACCAGAAAAACGGTCAAAAAGGCTCCAGATTCAAGCAAATCCTTTCCGTATACGTGGACGGATACTACAGTAAGAATATAAATAAACAAGAAAGGAACTATACCCAACCAGTACGTCTTCCGATTGATCGGACTAAAGTTAAATAGATTTTTCATATCTTCTTTTTTTAGACCTTATCAAATTAAGAAAAGGATGTCAATGCGGGTGGAGAAGGGGTAGACAGTTGAGATGGGGTAGTCTAATTTGAGCCACTCTTGATGGTGTTTCGGGCATACAGCCAAATCCTGACTTTCGCACCTTTAATTACCCCCTCCATCCATCCCGTCTTCTATCCGTGTGTACACCCCTTCTGAGGCCACCGAATCGGGTGGTCAAGAGTTATTGCCTTACTCAGCCTTAATGAATGGTCAGGGATGCGGTATTGAGCACTTCCTAAAGTCCACATTTTAAAAAATGAAAAAAAAGTGTATACTACGACCAAAATTGTCAAATGGCATGATGTAAAAAACATGAATGACCCAATACATCCAACGCCTGATGAAGTCGGGTTTTTGAATTTATCGTTATAATAGGTTCTTGGACCTTTTCGGCAAGATCATTGACAATGGATTTTGGCAGGAGGAACCAAATCATCGTTTTCTTGAGATAAAGGAACTATTTGCAGTTTATTCCGAAATCCTCAAATACCCTCCAGTTCGATGGGTAATTGATTCGAATAGGAGACTAAATCATTCTACAGTTGGACGGGGCGTATTCAAACTAATTAGACATGTTTTGATGCATTTCCCCTTCTTTGAGAAATGGGATGATGTTTGGATCAAAAAGTCACTGGTCAATCTATATTCAACCCGTCACCAGTTTATTGACAGGTTCTTGTCAACGAATGAAGGTAAGGGACAACTCGAGTACAGATTTTGGGAACCGAGAAAGAGAAAAATGACTCACATAGCTATCACTTTTCCAAAAGACTATACAAAAGGGGAAAAGGTCTTTCTCCGAGATCTGCTACCAGAGGAAGATGGAGTAAAGTTCTCCGCCATTTTCATGTGGAATATCCTAAAGGTGCAAATTCAGAAGATAAAGGACACGGAGGATTCAATAGAGTAAATAAGAGATGGCATTGATCTCAATCATTTAAGCAATATCGAAAGATATGGATGAAAAATTCACAAAACCCAACTTCCTCAAGATAAGCCAAGAGCTACTAAATTTCCAACTTTCAGCACTTTATCCCCTCCACCTCCAAAATGAAAACCATCGTGCCAACATAATTTTCCTGAATCACGACAGGAACTTTTCAACCTTCCTTACCGTGAAATACTTAGTTGAGCATGAAAGAGTGGCCGATATATATGCCTTGTCTCGCACAATGTTTGATAGCATTGTATCGATGGGGTTACTGACCAAATCATTGATCCGGGACGACCTGGATCGTTACCAGAATTATCAATTTGTGGAAGGTTACAAATATTACTTTCATTTAGAAAAACTCGGACTCGCAACCCTTAGCGGAATTTCTTCTTCAGCCGTCCCGATGTTGAGGGCCAAACGGGACGAATACCTGAGCAAATATGGTAAAGACGTATCCACATGGACTGGAAAATCGCTCGAGCAGAATGTTAAATTGCTGGATGAGAATTTTCCCCCAACATGCAATGAAGAGCATTTCTACGAGTATTTGTATTGTCAGGTTTACCGTAGGGGGGCACAAGCAACTCATTCGAGTTTCGCAGGTCTACGCATGGGGGTCGAGATGGAAGAGTTTATCATGCCGGGTGCACTAACAGGCCACAGATTTAAAACAAACGAACCTCACTTAATATTTTCTTGTTTTCATTCTTTGTTGGTCTTCCTCAGTTCTATTAGGTTTATGGGGTATTTTTTGCAAAAAGTAGAGACTGAGGGATATTTTCATAAGGTGGCAAAGTACATTATTGCAGAATGAAGAGTTAGTTCGGTAATCGCCAATTTCCAGAATCATTTGTAGTGAACAATTGTGTACTCCTCAGTTCAGGCTCTCTCCCAATACCTTCATCTCTCCCATCCAATCAAGGTCCCTCCCAATTCCCATTGACACCGTGCTTCTGATTTAGTACACTCCAATCTAAACTGAAGTCCTCCGTTTTCTAAATACAATTTCGTGATAGAGTTATTCTTATGAAGGAGATTATGACACCGCATGAGGCGGCAGAATACCTAAAGCTCAATGTCCGTACCATCTATCGTTTGGTGAAAAATGGAAGCCTCCCGGGCCATAAAGTTGGGAGAGGGTGGAGATTCAAAAGAGATGTTTTGGATAAATGGCTTTCAATGAGAGAAACCCAATCATTTAAGGACTAATAAAAATCCGAGGGAACCCTTACCAGATTTCTTTTGGAGAAGGGGATATTCAGCAAGGAGGAGTTTTTGGAGATGGTAAGGGTGGTGGATCGGGAGGTGGAGGGCCAGGTAATTTCTCAATTAAAAACAGATGGGCTATTGAATTCTAAGAAGGGCGCATAATCGTTTGTCGTTCTACAAAATTTTTGGATTAATTCCGTGAGTAGGATGGTATGAGAAAGAAGATCATTTTCACCTTGTTGGTGCTGTGGATGATATTCTTGACTATCCCTGCCCTGGCAGACGCTGGAGTTTCTTATGGGAAGGTCGTGGGCACAGAGTTTAGTGTGATTCAGGTCAAGGGAGACAATGGCCGAGTCTCAGTATTTTGGTTAGGCCACCGCACCCATTTGGATTTCAGAGTTCCCTTCTTTGGAGACAGGGTGAAGATTGAATATGTGAAGGATAAATTGGGGAGGAATGCAGTTACAAGGGCTACCATATTGGGGAGATAGCAAACGTATTAGCTAACTGAAAGTCAGTTACCATCCGTCAAGCTCTTTTATCTCTCCGCTTGGTATTGCTCCGGGATAATCTAATTGGTTCTTAGGGAGTGAGGGGTGGGTTCAGATACCGTATCCTGTTACCTCCTCCGGGACCAAGCTTCTAATCACCCAGGGACAGAAATTTTCAGCCTCCTTACCCCATCCTCTGCAAGCCTTGAAAATTGTGGGCTGGAGGGAGGGGGAGAGGATAGAGGCACTCTTTAAAATAATGCTTGACATTTGAAATAATCGGATTAATAATATTTCTCAATTAGGGAGCTTTAGGCTCCGTTCATATCGGGACCATTGGGTCCAACCAGTAAGTCGAAGAATTCTTCGGGAGTTCTGGAATGGCCCAATGGTTTTTCATTTTTAGGATAGACAGTAAGGGTTCCTCATTTATCAGAGGCCAATCTTGTGCTCGTAAGTTGCGAGTACACGGCTGGCCTTTTTTTATGGCCGAGAGATGGAGGGTCCAGTGGTTAAGATGATTGACGTGATCGATGCTACTCGTAAACTTCACTGCTCCCGGATCAGCGTCTACCGCTACATTGCGAAGGGTTTAATCCCGGCTAATAGAATCGGTGGCGAGTATTTCATTCGTGAGTCTGACCTGGAAAATATCAAAGTGCGAAAGCCTGGTAGGCCCAGGAAGTCCATGTAATCGAGTCATCTGATGTCATTAAGTCGTTAAACGAGAAGTTTCCACCATATTGGCTCCACTTCACCTGATCTGGATTCTTCTCCTTAAGAGCAATATCATACCAGTAAATGGCCTTCTCAAGTTCGCCCTGCCTGCGTTTTACAACCTAAAAACGTGTTTTCTGGATCTATTAGCTCTTTCGCCTTGAATCGGGTGGGACTCTCCCGCCGTTTTGGAGCTCGGAGTTTTGGAAAAGAAAAGGTAAAAAGAGGGGCGTTTAGTCCACCTACTAATCCGCACTCTTGAAGTGAATGAAAAGGGATGATTACGGATTGAAAGTGAGTATTCGGCCACTACTGGAAGAGTGCCTTAGATATATTAGAATACTACTACAAAAGTTCCCCATTAAATCAGAGAGGCACACTCAAATGGTGTGCCTCTCTCATAGGGATTTCTCAGTTGCTTTTTGGATCACTTTTCGCTTGGGTGAGCCTTTGGGGCGAACGTTTTGATCGTGGCAGCAGCATTTTTGTCCATTT